>ULOH01013033.1_pt1 | contig 68545 bp, 64 predicted proteins | sample 1952421 | NCBI WGS metagenome assembly ULOH01 (sample SAMEA4835599, study PRJEB28245) | human gut metagenome | biome: gut microbiome; material: fecal sample | place: Denmark | collected 2008
AAGTTGATAAACAACTAATCACTAAAATAATAATAACATATTTTTCTAAAATATTAAATAGATTTAAAGAATTTTGAGTAAATAAATGATATAATATATTTAGAAATTCATTCAGGGGATGGTAGTATGCTTAAAGAAGTAAAAATTGAATTAACTAATAAATGCTCTAGAAATTGTAAACATTGTTCTAGTAATGCTACTAGTAGTATTGGTAATTTAAAGATTTTAGATTTTGAAGATGTATCTAGAATAATTAAAGAAGCAAAGTTAATGGGGACTGATACTATTGTTTTTACTGGTGGAGAGCCTTTAATGTATGATAGACTACCAGAACTAGTAGAATTAACTTCAAAATTAGGAATGAAATCAACTATTTATACATTTGCATATAGAACCGATGAAACTTTAAATAAATATAGACAATTAATTGATTTAGGTTTAAATAAAATAGTTTATTCACTTGCTGATTCACTATCTGATGAAGAAGATATTTCAGTTTATGATAAAGCTGAATTCTTTAATAAAGTATTTGAAAATAATAATGCAAGATTAGGATTTCATTATACTGTTTCAAAAGATTCTTTTTCTAGATTAGAACAAGCTGTAAATGAGACCGTTGAAACATTTAAAAGTAGTTATTACTTTGATAGAGTTAGTTTATTAAGGTTTGTTCCACATGGTAAAGGGACTACTGATATGGACTTATCAAAAGAAGAATTATTAGCAATTAAAAACTTTTATTTAAATTCAAATGATAAAGATAAAATTAGATTAGGAACTCCTTGGAATATACTTGGTATTGAAAATACACCTTGTATTATAGCTGATGAAATAATGATAATTGGATTTGATGGAATAGCTTATCCGTGTGATTCTATTAAATATTTTACTAAATTAGGTATTAGTGGAAATATAAGAGAAAATTCATTAATGGAAATGTATAATTCAGAGTATTTTAGCAATATTAGAAAATTTAATATTGATAATTCTTGTTCTGCTTGTGAACGATACTCTATATGTAAAAGTGGTTGTATAGGGCAAAAAATAATTGCTAATTATACTGAAAGTGATAATAAAGTTTTAACTCTAAAAAGATGTATTAATTCAAGAGATCCAAAGTGTATGAGGTAGATATATGAAGAAAAGACAAGAAGTATATGATTTATATTGGTATTTTGCTTGTGAAAGACAAAATATATTTTGGAAAAAAATAAATGGAGAATCGGCTCCATGGACTGAAGATAAAATATTACAAGAATATAAGTTTTGTAATAGTTATAGAGTTAATGATAGAGTTAGTCAATATCTATTAAGAAATGTTATCTACAATGGTAAAAAGTATTCTGATGAAGATATGTTGTTTAGAATATTATTATTTAAGTTGTTCAACAAAGAATCTACTTGGGAATTATTATTAAATAATTTTGAAGATATTACTTTAAAGACATTTAATGTAAAAGATTATTCCAAAGTATTGGAAAATGCTATATCAAATGGTATTAAAATATATAATGATGCTTATATCAGTTGTGCTAATAAAGCATTTGGATATGATAGAAAGCATGATAATCATTTGGCATTACTTAATAAAATGTTTAATGAGGATAGAATACAAAATAAAATAATTAAATGCAAAACTATGGAAGAGGCATTTAATATAATTAAAAGTTATCCATTAATTGGAAACTTCATGGCTTATCAATTAGTGACTGATATAAATTATAGTGAAGTTGTAAATTGGCAAGAAGACGAATTTACAGTTGTGGGACCTGGATCACTTCGCGGAATCAAAAAATGCTTCATTGATAAAGGTAAAATGAGTAATGAAGATATAATCAGATATATGTATGAACATCAAGATGAAGAATTTAAAAGGCTTAATTTAGATTTTAAAAGAATTGGTAATAGACCACTTCAACTTATAGATTGTCAAAATATATTTTGTGAATTAGATAAGTATTGTAGACAAGCAATACCGGATTTAAAGTCTAACAGAATTAAAATTAAAAAGCGTTATTCACCAAAGAAGGAAAAAATAAATTATATTTATCCGACAAAATGGAAAATATAATTTTTTATTTGTATTTATTATTATAAGTAATATTAAATTTAATTCTTTATTTTAAATTAATATGATAGTATATTGAATTGCGAAATATTTTTTAATAAAAGTAATAAATATAAAAAATTGCTAAAATAGAAATGGAGATAAAATGAATTATGGATATTAAAATGAGTATGACTTTGTAGAACTTTTTAATAATAAATATTTTTCTCAGTTAGATGAGAATTCTAAAAATTTTTTAACTGATTTATTTCCTTTGACTATTGATTATAGTGAAAAAATTAGGTGTTGGAAAAATAAAATGGTACAAAAAGCAGATATTTTTATTAAGTTTAAAAATTATGTAAAAAATGTCAGTTTAAAATGTGGAGATAGTAATTCAGTACATCATGAACAAATTCAGGAATTTAAGAGATATTTAGGAAATATTGGTATACCTTATAAAGTTATTGATAAATATGTGAATTATCATTATGGTTATGCGAGGGATGGAGAAGGAAATATTGATTTTTCGAAACGATTAAGTTCATAAGAATATAAGTTATTTCATCAAAATGATTTGGATATGTTTAATAATGAAATAAATAAAACAAGATTGATAGTTGATATGATTGATAGATTTATTGTACGTGGCAGGAATTCTGATTATGATATTGATGTTTTGATTTGTGGAACAGTTAATGATTATGTTTGGATAAAGAAATATGATTTAATATTATCTAAGAGATGTTTGGATTTTACATCCCCACATGTTGCTTGTATGACAATTTGTCCAAAAAAGCGTAATATTAATGGTGATTCTAAAAATGATAAAGATAGATATATTGTTTGTGTTAGATGGAATTTTATAAAAGAAGATATAATTAATTTTAAAAAAAATAAATTGTAGGTTTTTTAATTTTCATGTCTTATTCAGGTCTTGTTTTTTTGTTATTTGTTTTTTTCGATAATTTTAATCATTAATAATTTAATTTTTATGAAATGACGACAAATTTAGTTTTTGTTGGGATGGGAGAGGTAATTTAGTGTATAAAAAAACGTCATTATCTGACGTGAATTTTTTTATGGAGCCTTAACTATGCACGATTACGAAATTAAGACTATAAGATTTGATTAAATCTCTCTGATAAATTAATTGTATCATTTGTTTTTTTAAAATGAAATTATACAAAATCTTTATTACATATGATATAATTCTTATAGTGAGGCGCGTTATGAAAAATAAAAAAAATAATAAGAAATACATAATTATAGGTGCTGATGATTTTAGTTTTAAAACAATATCTAGTACTTGTGATGCTTTTAATATTTCTGGTAGTATTGCTTATAATGATAAGAAAAGTGCTATTTATATTACCAATATTAAGTATTGTGCCGGAGATGATACTAAAGAATATGAAAAAATAGAATGTACGTTATATGAGTCACATGGAGATATAGAAAAAAGGATTAGTTCTTATGAATATAGTGATGGTAAGAAAATTAAATTAGAAAAGTTTTTAGAAAATGTAATTAAAGTTGGTGGATATAAAAAGACATGTGATGAACATAATAGTTTATATTTGCTTATATATGCCACTGATGATAGTAAAAATATAGCTACTTATAAAGTACCACTTGAAACACAAAGTATATGTGCTAAATAAAAGGAAAGTATTATTATGAAGAAAAGACTAAATGTACAAAAATTAATAAAAATGGCTTATAAAGAAACTAAAAGAAGTTCTTTAGCTATATATTTAATATTAAGATTTTTGGTTATATTATGTATGATTTTACAAATACTAAGAGGAAATTTAAATAATGCTTTACTCTGTTTATTATCACTTATCTTATTATTTGCTCCATTATTTATTCAAAATAAATATGAAATAACATTACCTGATGGTTTAGAGATTAGTATTTATTTGTTTATTTTTTCTTCAGAAATACTTGGAGAAATAAATAATTTTTATGGTATAATTCCTCATTGGGATACTTGTTTGCACACTATTAATGGTTTTTTAGCCACGGCGGTTGGCTTTTCATTAGTGGATTTACTTAATAAAAATAGTAAAGATATTAATTTATCCCCATTTTATCTGTGTTTAGTTGCTTTTAGTTTTTCAATGACTATTGGTACTTTATGGGAGTTTTTTGAATATGGTGGAGATAAATTTTTAAAGTTTGATATGCAAAAAGATACTGTTATTACAAGTGTATCTTCGGTTGCAATGAATCCTAGTGGTGAAAATAAACCTGTTATTTTAGATAATATTGGTAAAACTTTAATATATGATACTGATGGTAATTTACTTTATACTGTTAATGATGGTTATTTAGATATTGGTTTAAATGATACGATGAAGGATTTATTTGTTAATTTTATCGGTGCTGTTTGTTTTAGTATTTTTGCTTATATAGGACTTAAAAACAATAGAAAAAGTTCAGTTGTTAAAAAGTTTGTTCCTACGAAAGAAAAAAGAAAAATGGCTGAATCTGTTAAAAATAGTTTAAATAAGTAAAATGGAGGGTTATTATGGCTTATATAGAGTTTAAGAATGTAAATAAAGTATATAAAATGGGTGAAGTTGAAATAAAAGCTTTATCTAATACTTCTTTTGAAATTGAACAAGGAGAACTTGTTTGTATTTTAGGTCCTTCTGGGGCTGGTAAAACAACTTGTTTAAATATTTTGGGAGGTATGGATACTTTAACAAGTGGAAATGTTTATGTTGATGGCAAATGCGTTAACAAATTAACTGGTAAGAATTTAATAAAGTATCGAAGAAATGATATTGGTTTTGTTTTTCAATTTTATAATTTAATACAAAATTTAACTGTTATTGAAAATGTAGAACTTGCCACTCAGCTTTGTAAAAATTCTTTAAAACCAGAGGAAATATTAAATAAAGTTGGACTTGGAGATAGAATGAACAATTTTCCAGCTCAACTTAGTGGGGGAGAACAACAAAGGGTTGCAATTGCTAGAGCTATTTGTAAAAATCCTAAGCTTTTGTTATGTGATGAACCTACTGGGGCCTTAGATTATAAAACCGGTAAACAAATACTTAAATTGCTTCAAGATACATGTAGATTAGAACATATGACGGTTGTAATTATTACACATAACTCTGCGATTAGTCCAATGGCTGATAAAGTTATTAAGTTTAAAAATGGTTCTGTTAGTGATATTGTTATTAATGAAAAACCTATGGATATAAAGGATATAGAGTGGTAAAATGAAAACTATGTTATTTAAACATATATTTATGAAGATAAAGCAAAATTATAAAAGGTTTTTATCTTTATTATCTATGGCCCTTCTTGGAATTGGTTTTTATGCAGGGATTGAAGCTTGTAGCCCTGATATGCTTAAAACTTTAGATAAATTTTATGATGATAATAATGTTTATGATATAAAAGTTGTTTCTAATCTTGGACTTGATGATAAAGATATAAATAGTTTATCTAAAATAGGTGGATTTGATAAAGTAATAGGTTCATATGAAACAGATACTTATTTAAAGCTAAATAATGAACAATATGTTGTTAAAGTAATGGGGTTAAATAATAGTATTAATAAAGTTTATTTAGAAGATGGTAGTTTACCTAATGGTAATAATGAAATTGTTGTTGAAAAAAAGATGCTTTTAGATAATAATTTAAGTATTGGGGATTCTATTAATATTTTGGGTAGTAATAAAAAAATAGTAGGAACTGTTATAAGTCCATTGTATTTTTCTTCTGAAAGACCTAGTACTAATTTAGGTAGTGGTAAAGTTAATTATTATGCTTATACTTTGGAAGATGTATTAAAAAGTGATTATTATAGTGCTATTTATATAACTTTAAATAATACTAAAAATATGCTAACTAATAGTAAAGAATATAAAAATGTTATTGATGATGCTATTAAAAAGATAAATGTTATAAAAAAAGAAAGAGAAGATGAAAAATATAATGAGTTATATGGCATAAGTATAAATGAAAATGAAGTAGTTAAACCACATTGGTATCTTTATGATAGGTTAGATAATAATTCATATAAAGAATTAATTAATGCAAGTGATAATGTAAAGAATTTAGGAAATGTTTTTCCTTTAATATTTTTTGTAATTGCTGTTTTAGTTAGCCTTATTTCAATGATGAGGATGATTGAAGAAGATAGAACTGAAAATGGTACATTAAAGTCTTTGGGTTATAATAATTTTTATATTACTTTAAAATATGTTATTTATTCACTTTTAGCAACTGTTATTGGGGGTATTTTAGGTGTTTTTATTGGTTCTTATTTAATTCCTTATGTTATTTGGAATATTTATAGAAAATTATTTAATATACCGATATTTATATATTCAATTAATAGTGCATATAATATGATTGGTTTTTGGATATGTATATTATGTATTTGTGGTACAGCATGTTTTATATGTATTTATAATTTAAAAGATGTTCCTGCCAATTTAATGAGACCAAAAGTACCTAAATCTGGTAGAAAAATATTACTTGAAAAAATATCATTTATTTGGAAAAGACTTAAATTTTCTGATAAAATAACTATTAGAAATATTTTTAGATATAAATCTAGAGTTTTAACAACTATTTTTGGAATTTCTGGATGTACAGCACTTATTTTGGCAGGTTTTGGTTTAAAAGATTCTATTAAAAATATAAATGATTATCAATATAGTAAAATATTTAAATATGATAAAATGATGATTATAAATGAAAATGGTGATTATGAAAAGTTACTTAATAAAATTAATAATGAAGAAATTGTTAATAAAGCAGTAGATGTTAATTATCAAAGTATTAGTGTTTTAAATGGTGATATAAAACAAGATGTATCTTTGATAGTACCAAATGATTTTAATAGGTTTAATGAGGTTGTTTCTTTAATTGATTATAAGAATGAAGATAATATTTATGATGATATATTAGATGATAGTTGTGTAATTAGTGAAAAAACTGCGAAACTTTTAAATGTATCTATCGGAGATGATATTACTTTACTTGATAATGAAAATAATAGTTATACTATAAAAGTATCTTATATTGTTAAAAATTATATTAATCAGTATATGTATGTAAATAAGAATACTTATAATAGTTTGTTTGGTAATTATAAAGTAAATTCTTTTCTAATAGATTTAAATGAGAGTATTTCAGATGATAGTAATGATTTTGATATGAAGTATATTGCTAGTAAGGATGCTGTTTCTATTATTAATAATAGTGATGTAAAAGATGTATTAAATGATATGTTATCATCTATTGATTCTATAGTGGCTATTTTAATTATTGCAGCAGCAATGTTAGCTTTTGTGGTTTTATATAATTTGTCTAATATAAATATTAGTGAAAGAAAAAGGGAAATAGCAACACTTAAAGTATTAGGTTTTTATGTTAGAGAAGTTGATAAATATATAAATAGAGAAACTATTATATTGACAATACTTGGCATATTAATTGGTCTTTCATCTGGCTCTTATTTATGTCATTATATTATTTCTACTTGTGAACCTGATTATTTAATGTTTGATAGAGAAGTGTTTCTTTTAAGTTATGTTTTTTCAGCTTTAATTACTATTATTTTTACTGTTATTGTTATTGTTGTGACCCATTTTAATTTAAAAAATATTGATATGGTTGAATCTTTAAAGAATGTTGAATAGTATTTGATGATTATATGGTTATCCATGTACATAAAACTAGCAAGTATGGTGATGGTGTAATTATTAAAGAAAGCAAAAACTAAATCAACTTCTGGTAAAACTGCATACCATGGAAAAGGCATCTCTGCTTATTATTTAGATAACAACGATTATTATCATTATCAAGTATTAAGCTTTTATAAATAATTATATTGTTAAATAAATTACAATTTGCTATTGAGATTAGTTTGAAATATAACTAGTCTTTTTTTGAAAGCAAAATTAATTTGGTATCTAGGTTTGATAAACGGAAATAAATACCTGCTATTATATTAAAGGTATTTACATAAGCAACATTTGTACTTGTTATATTTTTAATTCTTTTGCTTTTATATTTAACATAAATGGGGCTTCTTTATATAACAAAAAAACTAACTATTTCTAGTTAGTCTGTATTACTTAAACTCGAAAAGTTCGAGTTTCCTATCAATCTGGAGCAAGTGAGGAGAATCGAACTCCCATCCCAACCTTGGCAAGGTTATATTCTAACCATTGAACCACACCTGCGTTACAAGTTACATTCTATCAAAACATGAAAATAAATTCAATATAAAAATTGAAAAAAATTAAGAAGAATGATAATATAATTATTGTAATGTTGAAAATAAGAAGAATATTGAGGAGTTTATGAAGAAATTTATATTAATAATATTGTTTATGATACTTATATATTCAGTTGGTGGAATATATTATATAAAATATGTTTATAAAGATAATAATGAACCAGTTGTTAAAAATTTAGCTGAAATAGAAGGATATCCTTATTCATTAAAGAGTAATGCTAGTAAATTATATAAAGATGAATTTAATATATTAAAAGATAATTTAGAAAATAATTATAATGAAGAAGAATATATTAAAAGTATAAGTAAGTTATATATCATAGATTTATATTCTTTAAAGAATAAATTAAATAAGTATGATATTAATGTTGATTTTATATATCCAGATATAGTTAGTAATTATAGATTAAATATAGAAAATACTTTATATAAATATTTAGAAAACAATAGTGATGGAAATAGAAATCAGGAATTACCTGTTGTTAGTAATGTTATTATTGATGAAATATTAGATGAAAAATATTCATTAAATAAAGAAAATGTTCCATGTAAAAAGGTTAAGGTAACAATAGAATATGAAAATGATCTTGGCTATGATAAAAGTGGTACTATTACGTTAGTTAAACAAGATAAATATTATTATATAGTAGAATATAATTAAAAGAGCTTTTTAGTAAGGCTCTTTTTACTTATCTAAATCCATTAATAGGATACCTATGTTTATAATACTTGTTATTCCTACTATTGAATAAATTATTCTAGAAATAACAGAACCCGCTGTAAAAATAGCGTCTATTATATTGAAATCTAGTAGTCCGACTAATCCCCAGTTTAATCCACCTATAATAGTAATAACTAAACATATTTTTTGCAGTGTTGTCATTATAACCTCTTTTCTAGTATTAGTATGAGTTTTTTTAGAAATATTATACATAAATATTTTTAATTTAAAATATTATTATGTAGGAGGATTAATGAAAAAATATTTATTATTTTTAATAGGATTATTATTTATCACTGGATGTGCTAGTAAGAGTGGTGAATTAAGTAGTGATAATTTTATTAAATTGTATGGTAAAAAAGATACTTATTTAGTTAAGGGTACTATGGATATTGTTAGTAACGAAGATACTTTTACTTATAATATAACGGCTGCTAGAAATAAAAATAATTATAGAGTTGATTTAAATAATACAATAAATAATCATGAACAAACTATTTTAAGAAGTAATGATGAGGTATATGTTGTAACACCTAGTTTGAATAAGAGTTTTAAATTTCAATCAGAATGGCCTGATAATGGGTCTCAAGGATATTTAATAGATAGCTTGGTTAGAGATGTTAAAAATGATAGCGAGGCTAAAGTAGAAAATAGTGATGATGGCTTTATTATTACTACTAAAGTTAATTATCCTAATAATAGTTTGTTAGTTAATGAGAAAATATATTTAGATAAAGATAGTAATATTGTTAAAGTTGATGTTCTTGATAATAGTGGTAATGTTAAGATAACTGTTAAGTTTAGTTCGATAGATTTTAAACCAACATTTAAGGATGATTATTTTGATTTAGATACTTTAATTGATGAGAATGCGAAGGAAGATGAAAACGTTAGTAAAACGATAGATGATATTATTTATCCTTTATATTTACCTACTAATACTTATTTAAATAGTAAAGATACTATTAATACTGATAATGGTAATAGGGTTATATTAACTTTTAGTGGGGATTCACCTTTTACATTAGTTGAAGAAAAGGCAAGCATTAAGGATGAATTTGAAATTATTCCAGTTTATGGAGAACCTTTAATGCTTAGTGATACTTGCGGGGCATTATCTTCTAACTCTTTATATTGGACTAGTAATAATGTAGATTTTTATTTATCTAGTGATAAGTTATCTTCAACTGAGTTATTAACTATTGCTGAAAGTATATCTACAGGTAGTTTATCAGTTGTTGGTGAAAAATAATTTAGGGAAATCTCTTTATATAGGAGATTTTTTTTGCGTTTTTAACTTTGTTATTATATAATCTAATTAAAGATTAGAGTTTATTTATTCTAATGTTATTTGGGAGGTTAAAATGGACTATATTAATGAATTTAAATTACAAGTAAATAATATATTAGAAAATGGAAATAAAAGTAAAAATAAATATCAAGATGTGGATGTTTTGAATATACCAGAAAAAGCAAAAATTATACTTAAAGATTTGGATGAAAATCATAATTATTCCTTTGCTATGAATGCATATTTAAGAAATAAGAAAAATTTTAGTAGAAATGCAATTTTTTATAGGGGAAATAAAATAGATTATAGATCATTATTTAATCATGTATTTAGTTATGCTAAAAGTTTAAAAGAGTTAGGGTATAAAAAAGGTGATGAGGTTCCACTATGTGTTAGTAATACTCCTGAATTTGTATATTTATATTTAGCAATAAACTTAATTGGTGGTGTTGTTAATTCTTTTGGAGAATGGTTTGATTCTGATTATTTAAAGATGATTATTGAAAAATCTAAAAGTGATTATGTATTTATTAGTGATGATGTTTATGATGAATTAAAGGATAAATTAAATGATATAAATTTTAGTAATTTAGTAATAGTTCCACTTTCTAATTCATTACCTAGCTTTAGAGGAGAAAATGTGGATCCTTATGAAGAATTTGATAAAGGATATGCAGACTTTAAAGATAAAACTGATTGTATTAAAGAAAATACTTCTAAGAATGTTATAACAATAAATGATTTTGAAAATATTGGTGTAGATTATGATGGAAAAGTAGTTGAAGATGTTGAATTAGATGATCCGATGGCAGTAACTTACACAAGTGGTACTACTAATCCTGGTGTTCCTAAAGGTGTGCTTCATGCTAATAGAAGTTATGTAACTATTTCTAGATTTCATGATAAAGATATTTCTGGTCTAGCTAGTATGGATGGAATAAGTGTACTTCATCATATTCCTACGTATACACATATGGAATTATGTTCACTTGGGGATTCATTATTTCATGGTTGTTTAATGAATTTAGAACCTATTTATAATAGATGCTTTTTTAAGTATAGTATGGCTATTCATAGACCTAATTATGCTCCAGGTTCTGTAGGATTTTATTTAGATTTTTGTAATAATTTAAATAATAATCCAAAGTTTAAAAATTTGGATTTTACTAACTTAATTGCTCCTACTATTACGGGAGAGGGAATGAGCAATGGAGAAGAAAAATATTTTAATTATACAGCTAGAAAACATAAATTTGGTACTTCTAAATTACCATTTCCGTTAGCACCTGTTTCATTTTCAATTGGTGGTGGAACTGGAGAAGCTAGCGGTATATTTACTACTTTGTTTAAAGCACATTTAGAAAAATTACCACAAAATATGTTTTTAAAAGAGGGAATTGGTCTTACAACATTACCGTTTGCTGAAACTGAAGTTCTTGATAAAAATGGAAGATATTGTAAATTAAATGAAGTTGGGTTATTAGTTGGTAAATCTCCAGCTGATATGACTAAATATTATTATGATGAAACTGATTTTGATAAATTACATATTAATGATTTACATGTAGAAAGCGCTGATGGAAAGAGATGGTTATCATTAACTAATTATGCTTTTAAATCTGATAATAATAGAAGAGTTAGAATTAAAGGAAGATTAGATGATGCATTTGTAGTTAATGGAAGAACTATACCTTTATTTGAAATAGAAGATGTGGTTTTAAAAGATACGAAAAACGTTATGAGTACGACTGCTGTTAGAGTAAATGATGATAAGATGGGAGAATCAATTGTTATTCATGTGGAATTTAGTCCTGTTATGATTAGTGGTTTTGCTAAAGCTTTAGATAGTATTAATGCAAGACTTAAAAAAGAATTCCCTAAAGAATTATTGGATAAAATGTATATTCGAGTACATTCTAATGTTGAATCGTTTCCAATTGCGCCAAGTGGTAAAAGAAATCGTGGAGCATTAATTGATGAAGGACTTGATTTAACTAAATGTTTTGAAGTTATTCCGAAATTTATAACTAATAAAAATGTTAAAAAATTAGAATATAAATAAATATTAGAATTAGTTCTATGTTGATATAGACTAATTTTTTTTATTGTGATATTCTTTTGATAGAGTAGGTGAAGAATATGCAATTCATATATTTAATGGGAGTAGTTTTAATATATTTAGTAGTTCTTATTGTTTCTTATTTTTCTAAGAGTCATTTAAAAACAAAGGAAAATAAATATTATTCTATTTTACTTATCATTAATTTTATAGGTCTATTGTTAGAAATTTTGTGTGGGATACTAGGAAATAAACTTCCTGATGATGCAATAATTTGTCACTTTTTTACAAAATTATTTATGTGTTTTATGACATATTTCACTTTAACATTAACTATATATATTTATTCACTTTGTTTTGAAAAAAATGAAAATGTTTTTAATAGAATTAAAAATTTAACTTGCATTGTAGGGATGTTATCTACATTTATTATATTTGTTTTGCCAATTACAACAGGAAATGGTTTTGCAACTGGTTTATCATGTGACTATACTTATAATGTAGGAACTGTTGCTATTACTGCAAGTATTATTACAATATTTTGTCATATTAAAAATGTTAAAATGAAAAAGGTATTACCATTCTTAGCTTTTACTTTGTTTAATATTATTATTGTATTTATTCAAAGAATAAATCCAACAGTTACTCTTACAACTTCTATGGAGAGTATTGTTTTATTTATCATGTATTTTACGATAGAAAATCCTGATTTGAAAATAATTGAAGAATTAACTAAGACACAGGCTATGACTGAAGCATCAAATGCAGAAAAAAATAAATTTATATTTAGTATTACTAACGATATACAAGATAAAATAGATAAATTAGATAAATTATATTTAGAGATGAGTAATTGTAACTCGTTGGAAATTATTAATGAAGATTTAGTAAAATCTAAAAATATTATTGATACAGCTAGAAATAAAATAAGAAATACTATTGATGTAAGTTCTTTAGATGTTAGAAATTTAAATGAAGTTAAAAATAAATATAACCCTAAATTATTATTTAATTCAATTTATTATAATTACAAAAATAAATTAGATAAAAATATAGATTTTAGAATTATTATGGAAGATAATATTCCTAATGAATTATATGGTGATTCAATAAGGGTTAAACAAATTGTTTCAACTTTACTTGGTAATGCTTTTAAATATACTAAAGATGGATATGTTGAATTTAGAATTAATAGTATAATCAAATCAAATATATGTAGGTTAATAATTGTGGTAGAAGATAGTGGTTGTGGAATTGATGTTTTTAAGCAAAAAGAAATAATGAGTAATCATGAAGAATTGACTAATGCTGAAATTATAAATAAGGATAATTTAGAATTGAATTTGAAATTAGTACGGAAAATTATAAATATTATAGGTGGAACTTTTATAATTGAAAGTGGTTCAACAAAAGGGGCAAAGATAACGGTTACATTAAATCAAGAAATTGTTACTAGTAATAATGATACAATAGAAAATAAATATAAAGATTATTATAATGATATTAAAAATATTGGTGTTATTTCAAGTAATGAAAAAAATGTTAGAGTAGTTAAATCAATCGGAAAGAAAAATGGGGATGTAGTTGAATCTTTTGACATGACTAAAACTTGTTTGGATAAAATAAGAAATGGTGAGTCTTTTAATATAATTGTAATTGATGAGGATATGGACAAGATAGATGCTAGAAGTTTTTTAGATAAAGTTAGACAAGTGGATGGCTTTAAAGGAAAAGTGTTTGTTATAACAAAAAAGAAGAGTATTAACTTAAAGAAAGAGTTAAAAGAATATGGCTTTGATGCTGTATTAATTAATCCTTTAAATAAAAAAGATATAGAAGATAATTTTAAATAATTCGACAAAAGTTTACATATCTTGACAATAGTTGTCAGGATATTTTCTTTTTATTTGTCATATTTAAGTGTATAATTAAAGTACGTGGTATTTATATAATAAGATGAAAGGGAGAGAAAATGAAAACCAAAATACAGGTATTTATGGTAGATGATAACAAAGATGTTGTCACTGAAGTAAAGAAGTATTTTAGTAGTAAGAATGTTGGTGTAGAAATAGTAGGATCTTGTTCTAATGGAGAAGATGCTTTAATTGAATTAAAAAAGAATTATGAAAGTTATGATTTAGTTTTAATGGATTTAGTTATACCAAAAAGAGATGGACTTAGCGTCTTAGAAGAATTAAAAAAAGAAAATATAAATATTAAAAGTATAATTACTACGTGTATTAATTCAGTGGATATAATTAAAAAGTGTATGGATGTTGGGGTAAGTTATTATATGTTAAAACCATATAATTTGGATTCTTTAACTGATATTATTAAAAGAATTGTTAATAATCAAAATAAAACAAGAATTGATAATAAAGACTTACAACAAGCTATAACAAATTTATTACATTCACTTGGAATGCCTAGTCATATTAAAGGTTATAGTTATATTAGAGATAGTATTAATTTAATGTATAATAAACCTAGTATGTTGGGAGCCATTACAAAAGAATTATATCCAGAAATTGCTAATATGTATGATACAACTTCATCAAGAGTTGAAAGAGCAATTAGACATGCAATTGAGGTAAGTTGGACTAGAGGAGATTATGAAGTAATGGAAGAGATATTTGGTCACTCTGTTGATTATGATAGAGCAAAACCAACTAATTCAGAGTTCATAGCTACTTTAGCTGATAAATTAAGATTAGAGATTCATTAATTAAGAATAGCTTTGGCTGTTCTTTTTTTCAATAATTAAATTATTAACAAATAATTAATGTATGTGTTATAATAAAATCATTAGATGAAATGCAATTACGAAGGAGTTGATTGTTATGTACAATTTTAAAGAAGTAGAGGAAAAATGGGAAAAGAGATGGGATGAAGAAAAAAGTTTTAAAGCTATAGATTTTCATCCAACTAAACCTAAATATTATGTGTTATATGAATTTTTTAATATAAGTGGAAATTTACATATGGGCCATTTAAAGGGGTCTGTTCCAGCGGATGCACTTGCTAGAATGAAAAGATTTCAAGGTTATAATGTCTTATTCCCAATAGGTGGTGATTCTTTTGGTTTACCTGCTGAAAATGCGGCAATTAAAACGGGAATAGATCCTAAAATATTTGTTGCTAATGGAATGAAAAATGTTCTTGCTCAATCTAAAAGAATTGGTTTGTCATTTGATTATGATAGAGCGTTTGCAACTAGTGATGAAGATTATTATAAATGGACACAATGGATATTTTTACAATTTTTTAAAAATGGCAAAGCATATAAAAAGAAAGGGGTTGTAAATTTTTGCCCTACTTGTAAGACTGTACTTTCTAATGAAGATTCTCAAGGTGGAATTTGTGATAGATGCCATGGCAAAGTAATTCAAGATGAAAGATGGGTATGGTTCTTAAAGATGAGAGAATACTCTGAAAAACTTCTTGGTAATGTTGATAGAATTAATATGAATGAGAACTTGAAAGAACTTCAAAGAAATTGGATAGGTAAGAGTGAAGGATTAAAAGTATCATTTGAAATAGTTGATGAAAATAATAATAAATTAACTAATGCGGAAATATTTACTACTTGTCCTGAAACTATATATGGAATTACATTTATGGTTATGGCTCCTGAACATGAATTAATTAGTAAGTTAAAAGATAATATTAAAAATTATGAAGAAGTAAAGAAATATCAAGAAGAAACAAGATACAGAAGTGAACTTGATCGAATTAGTAATCAAAAAGAAAAGACTGGATGTATATTAGATGGATTATATGCAATTAATCCAGTTAATGGAAGAAAAGTTCCAATTTATATTGCTGATTTTGTTTTAGCAGGATATGGTACGGGAATGGTTATGGCTGTTCCTACTCATGATCAAAGAGATTATGAATTTGCTAAAGAATTTAATATTCCAATGATTCAAGTTATTGAAGGTGATGTAAGTAATAACGCCGTTGAAAAGATGGAATATTTAGCTAATAATTATAAAATGATGAACTCTGAAGAATTTAGTGGTTTACCAGTTAAAGAAGCTAAAGAAAAGATTATTGATAAATTAGTAAATACTCATGTTGGTGAAAAAGTTGTTAATTACAAAATGCAAGATTGGTCATTCAATAGACAAAGATATTGGGGAGAACCGTTCCCAATCGTATTCTGTGATAAGTGTGGAACTGTTCCAGTACCTGAAGAAGAATTGCCCGTTAGATTACCAAAGACTGATGATTATATGCCAAGAGAAGATGGTGCATCTCCTTTATCTAAAATAGAAGATTGGGTAAATTGTAAATGTCCTAAGTGTGGTGGACCAGCAAAAAGAGAAACTGATACAATGCCTAACTGGGCTGGATCAAGTTGGTACTGGCTTAGATATTGTGATCCTAAAAATAATGAGAAATTAGCAGATTTTGATAAACTTAAGTATTGGGGAAGTGTTGATTGCTATACAGGTGGTACTGAACATATAACTAGACATGTACTATATGCATTCTTCTGGCAAAACTTCTTGTATGAAATAGGTGCTGTACCTTCAAGAGATCCATTCATAAGAAAAATGGGTAGTGGTTTAATTTTAGATGATACTGGAAAGAAAATGAGTAAGAGTTCTGCTAATGGTGTATCTCCTATGGAAGTTATTGATAAATATGGCTCAGATGTAGCAAGACTTCATGTTCATTTCTTAGGCGGATATGAAGATAATATAGCTTGGACATATGATGGAATAAATGGAATAGTTAACTTTATTAATAAAGTATGGGATTTACAAAATATTGTAAAAGAAGATGAAGAATTATCAAGTGAACAAGAATATGACTTAAATTCACTTATTAAAAAAGTAACTGAAGATTTAGAAGATTTAAAATTAAATACATCAATTGCAGCTTGCATGAGTTATCTTAAAAAAGTTAGGGAACGTGGATATATTACTAAGAGGGAATTAAAATCATTCTTAATTTTATTAAACCCACTTGCACCTCATATAACTAGTGAGTTATTTGAAATCGTATTTAATAAAAATATAATTGAAGAATCATGGCCAAAATATGAAGAAAATAAATTAGTAAAAAACACCTTTAATTTAGTTGTTCAAGTTAATGGTAAGATTAGAGGAAAAATAGAAGTTACAACAGATACTACTGAAGAAGAAATGGTTGAACTAGCTAAGTCTGTTGATAATGTTAAAGCATTTATAGATAATAAAGAAATAGTTAAAGTTATAACTGTTCCTAAGAAGTTAGTTAATATTGTTGTTAAATAAATTATATTAAATATTTAGGGAAACCTGAATATTTTTTTAATACTTAAACCATTATATTCATAGAATATTATGGGAGATAAATCATGAAAAATTGTTATAATAGTGAAACAAATAAAATACTTAAAATTGCAGAAAAAGAAATGCTTAGTTGTCATCATCCTTATGTTGGAACTGAACATTTATTATTATCTTTATTAAAGAATAAAAATATTAGTAAAATATGTTATAAATATAATTTAAATTATTATAATTATAAAAAGAATTTACTTAATATTATAGGAAGTGCTACTAAAGAGTCTAAATATATTTTATATACTCCTTTATTAAGGTTAGTGATTAATAAAGCAAGAGAAAATTCGGATAAAGATAATAAAGAATTAGATGAATATTATTTATTGTCTAGTTTGTTATCATATAAAGATGGAATAGGTTATAGTATAGTTAATAATATGGGAATTGATTTAGATGCTCTTACTTTAGAACTTAATAATCAAGGCGTTTTAAGTGAATTTGGTACTGTTTTAAATGATGAGGCAACTGACAAAATATATTTAAGAGATAAAGAAATAACAAATATTATGGAAATACTCTTAAGAAAAAATAAAAATAATCCTTTATTAATAGGACATGCGGGAGTTGGAAAGACTGCTTTAGTTAAAGAACTTGCTAGAAGAATAAAGGTTGGAGATGTTCCGGTAGAACTTAAAAACAAAAAAATAATTTCAGTTCAAGTAAGTACTTTAATATCGGGAACTAAATATAGGGGAGAGTTTGAAGCAAGAGTTAATGATTTAATTAAAGAGTGTATTAAAAATAAAAATATAATTTTATTTATAGATGAAATTCATACAATTATGAAAACTGGTTCTAGTGAAGGAGCAATAGATGCTGGTAATATATTAAAACCTTATTTATGTAGTGGGGATATAAAAATTATTGGAGCTACTACAATAAGTGAATATAATGAATATATTAAAAAAGATCAGGCTTTACTTAGAAGATTTACTCCTATTATGGTTAATGAACCAAGTTTAAAAGATATGGAATTTATATTAAATAAAGTTAAGAAAAGTTATGAAGTGTACTATAAATTAAAAATAAATAAAAATATAGTTAATTATATTATTAGTAATACGGATAAATATATGCCTAATTTATATAATCCTGATAAATCAATAGAAGTGTTAGATACAGTTTGTTCTAAGAAAATACTTGATAATTATGTTAATAAATCTAAGGATATAAACATTAAAATGATAGATGTAGATAGTTTAATTAAGGAGAGAGTTAATATTATTAATATAGATGATAATAAGTTTAATGAGGTTAAATGTGAACTTGAGAAAAAATATAATGAATTGATTGTTAAAAATATAATGAATATTATTAGAGATAATAAGTTTAATAAGTATATGTTTTTAAATGGAGAAAGTAAGAGTAAAGAGAAAATAATTAGTTATATTGCTAACAAGTTAGGAATTAATTTAATTAATATTAATTGTTTAGAGTTTAATGATGAATTTGGAGTTAATAAGTTAATTAATAATAATTATTTGTATAATAAGATAGATGAGAATCCTTATTCAATTATTTGTTTTAATAATTATGATAAAGCGGGTAGAATTATTAGGAATTTAGTTGATTCGATGATTAGTAATGGTTATATAAGTAATATGAATAATGAGAAGGTATATTTAAATAATTCGATTATATTTGTATTTAATAATGAAGAGACAAGTAGAATTGGGTTTAATGAGTTAGTTGCTTAGTGATTATGTTAAAGTAATCACTTTTTTAAGTTATGTTGTTTTATTTTTTTATTATAAATGATAAAATTATGGGTAAGGAGGTAATTATGAAGATTTATAATACTTTAACTAAAAAAATAGAGGAATTTGCACCTCATAATAAAGATAGGGTTACTTTTTATTCTTGTGGTCCTACTGTGTATCATTATGCACATATTGGTAATTTAAGAAATTATGTATGTAATGATTTATTGGATAGAACTTTAAGATATATTGGTTATAAAGTTGAAAGATGTATGAATATTACAGATGTTGGTCATTTAAAGAGTGACTCTGATTCTGGAGAAGATAAAATGGTTGCTAGTGCTAAGAAGGAACATAAAAGTGTTTTAGATATAGCTAAATTTTATACTGATGCTTTTTTTAAGGATTTTGATGCTTTAAATTGTAAGAGACCAGAAATTGTAAGCAATGCGAGTGATAATATTGATATGTATATTAAAATTATAGAGAAGTTACTTAAAGATGGTTATGCTTATCAAGCTGGTGGTAATGTTTATTTTGATGTTTCTAAATTAGATGATTATTATAAACTAACTAACCATAAGGAAGATGAAATGGTTGTTGGGGTAAGAGATGGAGTAGAGTTTGATGGTAATAAGAAAAATCAGGCTGACTTTGCTTTATGGTTTACTAAAAGCAAGTTTGAAGATCAAGAACTTAAGTGGAATTCTCCTTTTGGGGTTGGATATCCGGGATGGCATATTGAATGTTCTGGTATATCAATTAAAAATTTAGGTGAATATTTAGATATTCATACTGGTGGTGTTGATAATATTTTTCCTCATCATACTAATGAGATTGCTCAAAGTGAAGCTTATTTAGGACATAAATGGTGTAGTTATTGGGTACATACGGAACATTTAATGAGTATTGATGGTAAGATGAGTAAGAGTCATGGTGATGTTGTTACTGTTGATAGTTTAGTTAATAAGGGGTATAATCCATTATCATTTAGATATATGTGTTTAAATAGTCATTATCGTAAACAATTAATATTTTCTTTTGATGCTCTTAATGCGGCAGAAAATGAATATAAAAAGTTAAAGAATAAGATAGCTAATTTAAAAGAAGATGGAATGCTTAGTGATGGTGATTTTGAAAATTATACTAATTTATTTACAGCATGTATTACTGATGATTTGAATACTGCTAATGCGATTACTGTTATTTATTCTTTACTTAAAGATGAAACTGTTAATGGTACTACAAAGATTGAACTTATTAGATCTTTTGATAGAGTTTTGGCGCTTGATTTATTAAAGAAAGATGAGGCTAAAAGAGAAGACCATGATTTAATTATGAAATTAATTGAAAAAAGAGATAATGCTAAGAAGAGTAAAGATTATGAACTTGCTGATTCAATAAGGGATGAATTATATAGTAAGGGTATTAAGTTAATTGATACTAGAGAAGGAACTACTTACGAGGAGGTATAGATTATGGATTACATGTATTTACTTATGTTTTTGATTCCAATGGCTGCTCAAATTTATATTTCAGTAACTTATGGAAAATATAAAAAGATTAAGAATTCTTATGATATGACAGGATATGATGTAGCAAGAAAGATTCTTGATGATAATGGTTTAAATGATGTTTATGTTGTTCAAACTACTGGTACTTTAAGTGATCATTATGATCCTAGAAGAAAAACTGTTAGATTATCTAATGAGGTTTATAATGGTTCTAGTGTTGCTTCAATGGCAATTGCTGCTCATGAATGTGGACATGCTATTCAGGATAAAGAAGGATATTTCTTTTTAAGATTAAGAAGTTTTATCTTTCCAGTTGTTAGTTTAGGTACTAAGTTTGCATATGTTGTTTTGGTTATTGGATTACTTTTAGAAACCATGAATTTAATTACTTTAGGTATTGCGCTTGTTGGACTTGGATTATTATTTCAATTAGTTACTTTACCAACTGAAATTAATGCATCTAAAAGAGCACAAAATAATTTAAGAGAATGTGGATATGTAGATGATATTGTTGGAACAAAGACAATGCTTGTTAGTGCAGCTTTAACATATGTTGCCGGGGTATTATCTTCAGCATTGGAAGTAATAAGATTAATAAAAATATTTGGAGATAGAGATTAAAAAAATAAAAACATGGATTTGAATTTCCATGTTTTATTCATTTGATAGATTATCAAAATATCCTTGGATTAATACAACTGGTGTTCCTTTATCACCAGAACCACTGGTTAAATCACATAATGATCCGACTAAGTCCGTAATTCTTCTTGGAGTAGTTCCTAAAGATATATTTTGTCCTACTAAGTTATTTTGTTTTTCCTTTATTTCATTAATGATAGCCTTTTTTAGGTCATTACCTGTTAAACTAGCATATTTATTATCTGCTACATATTTAAGTTTTATTTCATTTGGCGTGCCAATAAGTCCATCAGTAAAAGCAGGGGATACAACTGGATCAGCAAGTTCCCAAATTTTGCCAACTGGATCTTTAAAGGCACCATCTCCGTAAACCATTACTTCAATTGTTTTACCTGTCTTTTCTTTTAATAAATCTTGAATTTTGTGGACTAAAACATTACCTGTTTTAGGAAATAATTTTAATTTTTCTTCAGTAGATTTATTTGAACCTAATAATCCATATTCAGGGTTGAATCCAGAGTTGTTAATTGGTTTGTTTAAGATATCTACTAAAGAATATACATTTGCATTATAATTTTTTAACATTTTTTTAGTTTTTTCTCTAGTGTGGATATCGCAATTTATTACGTTATTAGTATATTTTAAAATTTCTAGTGGATTATTAGAAAAGATAAATTCAGTTTTACAATTTTCTTTTTCACATAATTCCTTATAGAATTTAACCATATTTATGCCTGTAAATGGGTGAATCCAGTCACCAAAGTATTCATTATATTCTTTTTCTGTAAATGAACTTCCTAAATTAAATTTGCTATTATCTAATTTATCTTCATCTAGGATACCATTACCAACTTCGTCAGCTGGAAATGATAATTGAATTGTTATTTTATTCATATTTCTAGCAATACCTTTTAAGATATTAGAAAAACGATTTCTAGATAATATTGGATAAACTATTCCAATTTCTTTAGTATTAAATTTAGAGGATACGTCGTTTGCAATATCATCTATTGTTACATAATTTCCTTCACTTATTCCGACAACTGCTTCAGTTATGCCAACAATATCTTTATCATTAAATGTAAAGTTATGTTCTTTACTTGCTTTTAATAAAGAATCAACAACAATATTTGCTAGGTCATCTCCTTCTTTAATAATGGGTGTTCTTATTCCTCTTACACATGTTCCTACTATTCTTATATATATCACGTCCTTACAATAAAATATTACTATATTATTATGATATGAAACAAGATATAATTTATAACTTTACACATAAAAAAGCCAATTTATGGCTTAATTATTTTCATTTTTTAATAATATTTTAGATATTTCTTTCCATCCTGTTTTCCAATCGTATCCAGCTCTTATAATATTTTTTTCTTTTAATATTTCATCGTCAATGTTTTTATTATGATATGATGGAAATAGAATCTTAAGTTTAGTATCGTTATCAAAGTTAGGTAAATAATCATCTATTTGAATATCAGCTTTTACCATATTTTTAGAACTTGTTAAAATAAATTTTTTGGGATTTATAAAAGGTAAATTTTTTCTTAAAAAATCGTATTTGTTTTTAAATTGAATTCCTGAATTATCTAAATCAAATGTATTTAAACATGCTGAACAAATATATATTTCATATTTTTCATTTAGTTTTTTAATTGTTTCAATAGCTCCTGGTAGAAAAGATGTATAATCATAAAGATTTCTTTTACTTACATATTCATTAAATTCTTTAAATCTTTCTTTTGGTATAACTTTTTCATCAATGTAATAACAATCAAAATCGTCAATATTGTAATTAGTATTTAAAAAGTCGTTAACGGCTTCTAGATAGCCAGAAAAACATATAACTTCATCAACATCTAACAATAGGTCTTTTTTCTTCATTTAAATCATACTCCTTGTTAATATTATTGTATAATAAATTTATAATTGTTCCAAGTAAAATAATTAAAAATAAAAAAGATGGGTTGAAACCATCTTTTTAAATTCTTCATTGGTGGAGAATAAGGGACTCGAACCCTTGACCCTCTGCGTGCAAGGCAGATGCTCTAGCCAACTGAGCCAATTCCCCAAGAACAAGAATATATTATCATAATCATTTTGGAAATTCAATAGAAAAATTTATAATAATAACAATTTTTTAAATAAATATTGTTTAAGTAGTGATATTTTGTTAAAAAGTGTAAAGCAAAAAGAATAAATGACAATTAATTGTTAATAATTTTAGTATAAATAATAAAAAAGCTACTTGAATAAATTAACAAGTATCTTTTTAAGTATTATTCTTCTTTTAAAGAATTCTTTAATTTAGTATGGCTTTCTTTAATTTTAGTTTGGGTTGTTTCTTCTAAGGTGTACCAATTATTATTAAAGCCAATTGTAAATAAGTTTTTTGCAGATGATGAGATATCTTCAAATATTTCATGATATAAGTTATATATTTCATCACATGATGCTTCATTTAAAGCAGTTGCTGTATTTATTTTCATGTTTTTTTCTGTGTTTAACATATCATATAGAATAAATTTATCATTCATTAATAAAACCTCCTATATATTTAACTAACTTATCACAGTTTTTGTAATGCATTTTACTTATTTTTTTAAGTTCCGATTGTAGTTCTTTGTTAGTCACTTTTTTTAAATATTCTTCACATTTTTGATATGCTGTTATATTCCAGTTGAACATATCTTCAATGTAAGATGTATCTTTAGTAGATAACATATATGGTACTTTTTTCATTATTTTTCCTCCATTTATAATTATGGCTTTATTCTTTTTTAATATACGTGTATAATAATTTTAGAGGTAGTGATAGGATGAATAATGAATTTATACCAGTAATATTAGGAATAGATGTAGGTGCTTATAGTGTTGCTAGAACTATTTATGAACATTATAAGATTAAATCAATTGTTATTGGAAAATATACTTATTGGATGACTAAATATTCTAAAATTATAGATGTACTCACTATTGATAATATGACAGAAGAAAAGTTAATTAATTTTTTAATTGAACTTAAGAGTAAATATGAGGATAAAAAGTTATTACTTTTTGGTTGTAGTGAAGATTATGTTGAAATTATTATTAGGAATAAAGATAAATTAAGTGAATATTATGTTGTACCTACTATTGATTATGATACTTTAGTTAAAGTTTCTTCTAAAGAAGGATTTTATGATATATGTGAAAAGGTGGGTATTAATTATCCTAAAACTATTGTGGTTGATAAGAATAATTATGATAAAACTAAGATAAGTTTTAAGTGTCCTTTTATAGCTAAGGTAAGTAATAAAGCAATGTATCAAAGACTTAGTTTTGAGGGAAAAGAGAAGGTATTTTTATTTAAATCTTTAGATGAATATAAAGAAATGATGAAGAGATTATTTGCATCTGGTTATGATGATACAGTAGTTGTTCAAGAATATATTAAAGGAACAGACGCTAATATGAGAGTTTTAACTTGCTTTGCTGATCAAAATAGTAATGTTATATTTTCATCAGTTGGTAAAGTATTATTAGAGGAAAAAGGACCTGATGTTACGGGAAATTATTCGGCAATTTATAATACGGAAGATGAAAAAATTGTAGAAGCAGCTAAAAAGTTTATTAAAGAAACTAAATATGTAGGTTATGCTAATTTTGATATTAAGTATGATGATGATACTAAAGAATTTTCTTTCTTTGAAGTTAATGTAAGACTTGGCAGAAGCAACTTCTATATGGGAGCAGGTAATACGAATTATTTAGCACCACTTGTAGATACTTTTATTTATGATATACATGATAAAACATATAAGCAAGAAGGATGTGAACTTTATAGTATTATTCCTTTTAGTATTATTAAAAAATATTGTAAAGATAAAGAATTAGTTAAAGTTGCTAAAAAATTAAAGAAAAATAATCCACTAGATTATAAGAAAGATTTTAGTTTAAAGAGAAAATATTATATTGTTGGGGCTTTGATTAATCATATTAGAAAGTTTAGGAAATATTATGAATAATTTAATTGGGGTTATTGGAGGATTAGGACCTAAAGCGACAACTTATTTTATGGATTTAGTTATAGATAATACGGTTAGTGAAAGTGATCAAGATAATGTTGATATGTTAGTTTGTCAATATTCAAGTATTCCTGATAGAACTAATTTTATTCTTGGTAAATCTGATGATAGTCCAGTACCTGAAATGGTTGATTGTGCTAAAATACTTGATAGAGAGGGGTGCAAATATATTGTTATTCCTTGTAATACGGCTAGTTATTTCTTTGATGAGGTTCAAAAAGAAGTTAGTGCTAAAGTTATTAATATTTTAGAGGAAACTAGTAAAGTTGTTTTAAAGGATAATCCTAAAAGAATCGGTCTAATGGCAACTGATGGTACTATTAAATCTGGTGCTTATCATAAGTTTATTAATAATGATTTGTTATTTGTACCAGATGAAATGTATCAAGCAAAGGTTATGAATATTATTTATAATAAAGTTAAAAAGAATAAGGATGTTTCATTAAAAGAATTTGATGAAATTTTGAATTACTTCAGAGAAAATGGCTGTGAAATAATAATTTTAGGTTGTACTGAGTTATCTGTTGTTTATAGTTATTTAAAAATAAGGTATAATGATATTGTAGATAGTTTGACAGTACTTGCTAAAAAAACAGTAGAAGTTTCTGGTAAGAAATTAAAGGAGTTGTAAAATGAAGAAATTTTTAATAATTATTTATATGGTTATTTTTGGATTACTTGCTTATACTTTTATAGTTAAATTTTATAAAGCACAAATTGTAAAAAAAGAACCAATTATTATTGAACAAAGAAATGAAGAAAGTGCTGATAGTGATGTTACCACTATCAGTTTAAGTTTTGTTGGAGATTGTACTATTGGATGGGATCCAAGATATGGTTATGCTACTAGATTTGATAAATATTTGGACGATAATAATGGGGATTTTGCATATTATTTTGCTAAAGTTAAAGATTATTTGGATCAAGATGATATAACAGTTGCGAATTTAGAAGGACAACTTACTACTTCAAATGATAAGGTTGAAAAAATGTTTAATTTTAAAGCTCCAACTAGTTATGTAAATATTTTGAAAAAAGGTAGTGTGGAGATGGTTAGTTTTGCTAATAATCATGCTTATGATTTTGGCAAAAGTGGTTATGATGAAACTATTAAAACATTGGATGATAATAACGTATTGCATTATGGATACAGTGATTATTTAATTAAGGAAATTAATGGTGTTAAAGTTGGATTTATGGCTTTTCATGATATCGATTGTGTCAAATATAGTGAAGCTAAAAAGGGACTTGATTATTTAAAAGAAAATGGTGCTAGATTAATTATAGTAAGCGTTCATTGGGGAATTGAAAAAGATTTAATTCAAAATAATGCACAACAAAAAATGGGACGCTATTTAATAGATAATGGTGCAGATTTAGTTATTGGAACACATCCACATGTTATACAAGGAATCGAAAAGTATAATGATAAGTATATTGTTTATTCTTTAGGAAATTTTGTTTTTGGAGGAAATCAAAATCCGCCAGATAAAGATACATTTATGTTTAGACAAACTTTTACTTTCTATAAACAAGATTTAAGATTAGATGATAATATAGAAATTATTCCAGCATCAGTATCTGGTTATAAAAATAAAAATAATTATCAACCTGTAATTCTTGATGGAGAAGAAAAAACTAGGGTATTTAATAAAATTATGAAATATTCTAGTGGATTTGATTATAAACTATAATTTAAATAAAAAGAAGAAATAATTTCTTCTTTTTAATTTTTTATTTAACGTAATTTAATATCATAAATTGTATCAGCATTATCTTCTAATGTTTTAGGATTTTCAAAAAAGTATTCAAGTAGTTTTAATGATTTGGCAAAATAGAATCCATCGGCAATTCTTTCATCTATTGTGATTCCAATGTCTAACATTTTTCTTATTTCTACTTTTCCATCAATAACTTTAGGTTCATCTTTAATTCTTCCAAAAGTTATTAATGCTTCATTTGTTCCAAAGTCAGTTAAATGATGATAGATTGAATCGCAATTTATTGATCCTAAGTTAGATAGTAAGGCACTTTGATAATAAATTAAATTTTCAGTTAATGATTCGGGTAGTAAATCGTGATTATCCATAAATTTAAATATTTTCATAACAATATATCTAATAAATTTTGGCATATGACCAACTTTGTCCACTAAATCATCAGTACTATTTGTCTTATTATTTCTTATGTTGGTTACTTTACCGCTAGTTTTATCACTTATAGTTTTTAAATTATCATCTTTATTAATTCTTACAGATGTAAAAACTTCTTCAGAATGATCGGTAAATTCTTTTTTTGCTACAAAACCAAGTGATATGTATTTACGGTCATAAAATGTTTTGTTAATAATAAATCTATTTAGTAAAGGTCTATTATAAATTAGTTTGCCAATAGCAATACAGAAGGTATGAAAATAAGTTAAATGGTCATATTCTTCTTTCTTTTTTAATTTATTAACATAATCAATTAAGTTAGTAACATCTATTTTTGCTGATATATATACGTCAGAATCACATCGTTTGGGCATTATTTCTAACATTAAACTATGCATACCATCTAAATCTTTAACTTTAATTCCATCTCTTCTATTCATTTTGATTCTCCTATTCATAGAAAAATTATAACATTAATAAAAATATATGTCTATTTTGTAGGCAAATTTATTAAATTTGTGCTATAATAGGGCTATTGGATGGAGGGAATTATGAAAGTTTATAAAAAAGAATTACCTAAAAACGTTAGAAAAATGTTTAAATATGAAAAAGGCGTTAAGGTTAAAGTATTAAATAGTTTATATTATGGTAAGAAGAAACAAAAATAGTTTCTTTTTTTATTGAAAAGTGGTAGATTAGGTGTAGTTTGGATTTGATGTTATGGAAGAAAATAATTTTTCAACTTTTATTAAAGAATTAAGAATGGAAAAAGGACTTAGTCAAGAGGAACTTGCTAAGGCTTTGTATGTTCATAGGACAACTGTTAATAAATGGGAGAATGATAATGTTATTCCACTTAATGATAAGTTGTTGTTAATTGCTGACTATTTTGATATTTCAGTAGATGAATTATTAAATGGGAAAAGAAGTGATATTAACACTGCTTCTTCAACAAGAAATAACACAATTGTTGAACTTATTAAATCTAAAACTAGAAGTCAAAAGTTACTTATATATTCAGTATTAGTTACATTAATATTAATACTTGGATTCTTAGCTTATTATTTTATTAGTAATTATAATTCAATAAAACTATATAGAGTATATGGTGAGAATAAAAATATTAGAACTAGAGATGGTTTATTATTCTTTTCAAAAGATAAAATTTATTTTAAACCTGGTAATTTTTATGATGTTAATGATAACATTGTTAGTGTTGATTTAATAAGGTTATATTATTTTGATGAAAATAACAATGAAGTAATTCTTTTGACTGGTGCATCAAAAAATTTGATTATTGAAAAGGAAAAATCTAGAGAAACATTTGTAGATAGAATCTATAGGAATGAAAAATTTTATATGGATGCTTGTTATAAAAATACTTGTCAAAAGATGGAATTAAGTTATTTTAATGATTTTAGTAATGATAATTTAATTAATGATGAAGTAGAAAATAAGAGTGTTAGAAAAATAAATATGAAAGTTAAAAGCAAAGATGATCTTATAAATAGTTTAATTCAAAATGGTTTTACATTTAATGAAAATGATATGAGCTATGTCAAAAATGATGATGATGTGGTATATAGTTATTTAACTTTGGCTGATGTTATTTATATTAATTCTGTAAAAAAGGAATCCAATTTTTTGTTAAAAATTTATCTTAACACAAACACCATAATAGTTGATGAAAATATTAATTTGGATAATATGAAAAATATTTATATTTCTGACTATACAAATAAGAAAGATAAGAATTATAATACATTTAAAAAATATTATGATAGATTTTTATCCAAGTATTTTAGGGATTTTTTGGTAGTGTGAATGACTTTCACTACCTTTTTTAGTTTTTTTGAGTTATGGCGGAAATAGGAAAGGAGTGTGATGTAAGATAAAACTAGTTAGATTATCTTTATGTTTGTTAAGTATAGTATTCTTTATCAATGTCCGAGCCGATGAAGTTTACTACACAAACTCACATGGGGTAAGTTTAACAGAAGAACAATATAACTTTTTAACTGAACTACACTTTGATGGTTATCAAGATTATATAACTGAAGCTACACACAATAAGTATCTATCAATGGGTTTATATGATGAAAAAGTAACTAAAAAGGTCATAGAAGATTTTGACGATACTGGTAATTCAATAAATGCTCAATTACACGAAACAACTGCAAAAAAATTGGTTCTTTCCCGTGTATGCTCCGGTAATCTTTGTACTCTTGTAACTACATTACAATGGAAGGGAGCACCAAGAGTTATAAGTTATGATGTTATAGGATCATATTTATATGGTAATTTAACAAGAATAACTACACCTATAACACATTTATATTGGTCCGGCCAGGCAATTGAGTTTACGGATCGGGTATATAGTGGAAATGGCTATGGATGCACAGTTTTACTTCAAAATAGTTCAGTTCAAATGGTAATTTCTCAGGATGTCGATGTAAGAGTTGATGGCCCTGGTACATTCTATTCTTCTTATCAACATGCGACAAAAAGGATAACTCTAGAAACTAGTAAAAAGTATACAACTGGCTTTGGTGGAGATGGTGGCGTATTCTTCTTTTACGGATCTGCTGTTGGAGTTTATGATCAAATGGCTGGCGTTGACGTTCATTTATCCTGATAGTCTTTTGTATAATAATGTAAATGGTTATTAAATTAACCTTGTCAAATGTTTAAAATTTTTTCTCAATGAAACTTCAACAATCAAAACAAAATGATTTTGGTAAAAAAGTTTTTGGCTAGTGGTGAAGAACCCTAGTTTTTTTGTTGATTAAATTTTTTTCTTTATGATAAAGATAATTTGTGATATGATGGATGTGAGGTATAAAGATGAAAAAATTAATTATATTAATTGTTTGTTTTACATTATTATGTGGATGTACTAAAATAAATAATGATAACATTAACGATATCATTAATAGTGTTGTATCTAGTGATAATGATAGAGCAAATCAGTATAGAAATGGTTATAAATTTTATTTACCTAATAATTTAAGTACAATAAAAATAGATGATAAAAATAATGTTTTTAAAGAAAATGATATTAAATATTATATGTTTGTAGATATAGTTAGTTATTATCATAAAATTGAAAATAAATATCAAGTTAATGAAAAAGCTTATTATAGTTCTTTAATAAATTATAATAATAAGAGTGGTTATGTAGAAGTAAATGTAAAAAATGATAAATATTTAATTGAAATAATGTATAATTATGCTAAAATAGAAGTGATAGTAAATAGTAATGATATTGCTAGTGCTATTACTAATAGTTTAATTATATTAACTTCGGTAAATTATAATGATGATATTATTGATAATTTGTTAGAAGAAGATGTTTTAAATTATAGTGAAGAAACTTTTAATATATTTGAAACTAATTCTAATGATTCTAACTTTTTAAAAGTAGTAGAAGAGTATGATAACTATAATGAAGATGAAGTTCCAGATTATGATTTGATAAAGGAGAATTAATATGAGCGTATTTAAAAAAATTAAAGATGTATTATTTGATATAGAAGATGATGAAGATACAAGTGTAAGTAGAGAAACAACTACCAAAGTAGTTAAAGAAAACAATCCAATTAAAGAAGTTAAAATGCCAGTTGAAGATAACCATGATGATGAAATTAGTTCTGAAATGCCAAAGAAAAATAATAGTTTTAATTTTCCACTTGATTTTGATGATGATTTACCAAGTAGAAGTGATAAAAGTTCTGTAGAACCAAAGAAAAATACTTATAATAAAGTAAATAATGATTTATTTGATGATGATTTTGATGTTCCAAGAAGAAATAGAGAAGATTATATAGTAAAAGAAACTGATTATAATAAGAAAGAACAACCTAGAGATTATTCTAAGTTTTTACAACCAAAGAAAGAAGAAAAAAAGATATTTAGACCATCTCCTGTAATTTCTCCGGTTTACGGTGTATTAAATCAAAATTATACTAAAGATGATGTTATTGTTAAAACTGATACTGGAGTTAAAAGTCCTACTTTAGAAGATGTTAGAAAAAAAGCGTATGAAAAACAAAAAGAAGAGGAAAATAAAAAGGTAGATGATGAGTTTGCTGAACCTTTAAAAACTTTAGATGAAATTTTAATAAATAATCAAAATATTAAAGAAGAACCGGAAAAAGAGGAAACACCAGTTGAAAAAGTTGATAAGAATGTTAAATTAGAAAAAAAGATAGAAGTTAAGGCAGAGGAAAAAGTTAATGTTTCTGATGACGATAATAAGTCAGAAGATGATACTTTAGAAAAAGATTTATTTAATTTAATTGATTCTATGTATGAGAATAAAGATGAGGAGGAAGAAGAATGACTTTAACTCAGATTTTACCAATAATTGTATATTTATTATTAATAATTTTATTGGTAATAGGTATTATTTTAGGAATAAAGCTTATAATTACTATTGATAATGTTAATTATTTAGTTGGTGATATAACTAAGAAAGTTAAAAGTTTAGATAATATATTCAATATATTTGATATGTTTTCTAATAAGGTAGGTTTTCTTACTGATACTATTGCTAATTTTGTAAAGAATATTGTTAATAAAATTGTAAGTTTAAAGAAAAGAAAGGAAGAGGACGAAGATTATGAGTAAAAAAAGTGGATTATTTGCAGGACTTGCTGTTGGAGCAACTTTAGGATTATTATTTGCACCTAAGAAGGGTGAAGATACTAGAAAAGATTTAGTTAATAAAATGAAAGAATTATGGAATAAGGCTAAAGATGTGAAATATGAGGATGTTAGAGATTCTATTGAAAAATCTATTAATGATATTCAAAAAGAGTTAAAAGATTTAGATAAAGAAAAAGTTCTTTCTATTGCTAAAAAGAAAGGTAAAGAAATAGAAAAGAAAGCTAACGAATTATATGATTTAGCTGTTGAAAAAGGTACACCTGTACTTGAAAAAGCGGCTTCTGATGTAAGAAAGAAAACTATTGAAGTATTAAATGACACAGTTGCTAAGTTAGAAAAAGCAGAAAGTAAAGCAAAATAATAATGAAGATATAGTTGATATCTTCTTTTTTTATATAATAGGAATTTAATACTTAAAAAAATATAACAAATGTATGAATTTTATTGACAAACATACGTATATATAATATTAATTGCAACTAAAAAAGGTAGGTAATATTATATATAAAGCAAATAAATTTAGAATGTGATCAAATCATATTAGCGAATAAAATATAAAATCAAATAATTATAAAAAATAATGTACGGTAGTGACTGCCGGAATTTAAGCCTGTGGAGACTAAAGGTTACTTTATCTGTGAAGCAGGAAAATATAGGCGAAAGCCAAATAATAAATTTTAATTTATTATTTTGTTCTATTTAAATTTATGTTATTATTAATATGTAAGGTAGTGAGATTATTTATGAGAAATAAAAAAGGTTTTACATTAGTTGAAATATTAGTTTCAATCGGATTACTGGCATTATTAGGATCAGTAATAGCTATTTCTTTAAATAGAGTATTCAAAGATAATAATAAAAAACATTATGATGAATATGTTGAAAAAATTAAATCTGCTGCTATGTTGTATGTTAATAATACGGTAGATATAATAAATGATTTAAATGATAATTCATTTAAGATTATAACTATTGGAGATTTAGTAGATAATGGATATTTAAATGATAATTTAGTTAATCCGAATACGAATGAAAAAGTAGGTAAAAACGAAGAAATACAAGTATTTTATGATAGTGATCATGAATTAATAGTAGTATATCCATATACTAATGATAATAAAGAAGCATATTTATACACTTTAAATTATAGTGTAATGTATGGAGATACAACAGATGATTTATGCTATATAGAAATAAATACTAGAAGTTTACAATTAATAAATCCAGATGGCACTCCAGTTATAGATAATAATAATTCTCACGAAATATTAGTTCCAAGGCAAAATATTAAAGCATATATGGAAAATGGTGATGAATGTACTAACATAAATTTATCTAGTGATAAAATTGGAACTTATAAAATAAGATATGAATATACTAAAAATTATAATGAACTATTAAATCAAGAAAATGTAGAAAAGAAAAGTGCTGAAAGAACAATAACTGTTAGACCAAGTAAACCTGTGATTAGTACTTTTAGTGTTAAACCACAAAAAAATGAAACTGATGCAAATTTTAGTACAAATGATGCTGTATTAAATTTAAGTGTTATAGAAAAAAATGATGTTAAATTAAAATATTGTATTGTTGGTGTTAAATCAGATGTTACAGTTGATTTAGGTAATTTAATTAATAAATGTGGTGATGAAGCAAGAGAAGTAAATGGAATTAAACAATTAAATAATAATTGGATTGAATTAGATAATGGAACAATTAAAGATAATAAGACAACATACACAATAATTAAGAATATTAATATTGAAGAAGAAATGGCTGATTATAAAAATTATTCAGAAATAAAATTTTATGTGTTTGTTAAAAATATTTTTGAAGAATATGATAATAAATTAAATGAATATAATGATGGAATTTATAAATTAAACGTAAAAATACGATTTAATGCTAATTCAGGAATATTTAGTAATACTATTTCAATAATTGATGTTTATATAAAATATGGAAGTATTTTTAAAGATGCATTAAATTCCCCTTCATATTTAAATCCTTCAAAAAAAGAATTCTATTTTGAAGGATGGAAAGATAATAAAGAAAAACAAATAAATGAAAATATTAAAGTTACAAGTGACATGGAAGTATTTGCAAAATGGTATAAATTATGTGAAAAAAGTAATCAAAAAACAATAAAAACAAATTGTGTCAAAGTAAGTGGTTCTAAAGGAACAAGGACAATAACAATAGTAGATAAAAAATATACGGATTATAATTGTGTAGCACCTACAACTGAATCTTGTAGTATTGGGGAATCTTCTGGCAACTCCGAAAACAAGTGTCAATGTGTGACACGCAAGCAACCATCAGGTGGTTGTTATTGCGGAAATACTGGTGAGACTGGTACATCTGGTGTTTATGAATATCATTGGAAAGATATTAAAACAGGTGAAAAATGGTGTTGTTGTATACCTGCAGGCTGTAAGTGGTAATGTTTTATTTTAATCATTAAATAAAAGAAAAATAAATTTAATAGTTAGTAAAGAAAAAATATTAAAGAATGGATTAGAAACAATTGTGTTGATGGTATATAAAAATTAAAATTGACAATTGAATGATATAGTGTTATTATAACTTACAAGTTATGGGGGAATGACTTATGTATGAAAGTAATGAAAAGAAAAAATTTAATTGGAAAGGATTAATTATTAAAATACTTATTATATTAATAGTGTTAGTAATTATATTATGGATTTTTCCATTAGGTAAAAAGAAAGATAATTATAGTACTGAATTTAAGAATAACCTAACTAAACTTAAAGATGTTGGAAGTGGTTATTTTAATAAAGATAATTTACCTAAGGATGTTGGAGATACTATTAAGGTTTCATTAAAGGATTTAGTTTCAAATAATAAAATTGATACTTTGAAAGTAGGTAAAAATACTTGTAATGAAGATGATAGTTATATTAAGATTATAAAAAAATCAAAAGGTTATGAACTCGAAACTACATTAATATGTGGTGAAGAGAAGAATACTTCATATAGTTATTTAGGATGTATTGATAATTGTGAAGATAGTACAACAACTACAACAACAACTACGACTACTACTAAAAAAACTACAACAACTGCTAAGAAGATTACTACAACAGTAAAACCTACGACTACAACAACAACTACACAAGCAAAATTTGCTGTAATCTTTAATAGAAATATGGGATCTGATGTTACTACTGTTTATGTTAGTAAATATAGTATAGTTGGAAAACCTGTTGATCCTGTTAGAGAAGGTTATGTATTTGCTGGTTGGTATTTAGATGGTGAATTATATGAATTTAATACACCTGTTAATTCAAATATAGTACTTATTGCTAAATGGGTAAGAAAATAAAAAAGTTAGAATGTTTATTCTAGCTTTTTTCATTGGCTTTTAATTCGAATAAGATATCTCTAAGTTGCATTGCTTTTTCAAAATCAAGTTCTTTAGCCGCTTTACGCATTTCATTTTCAATTGTTTGTAAATCTTTTTTACTGGCCTTTTTAGTACCAGTATCTTCTTTGATTTCATTTGAAATAAGGTCTCTAACTTCTTTTTGAACAGTTTTAGGAGTGATTCCATGTTCTTTATTAAATTCTTCTTGAATTTTACGTCTTCTTTGAGTTTCAGTTATAGCTTTATCCATAGATTCAGATATTGAATCAGCATACATTATGACATGACCATTTTGGTTACGTGCAGCTCTACCTATTGTTTGAATTAAACTACGTTCACTTCTTAGGAAGCCTTGTTTGTCTGCATCCATAATAGCGATTAAACTAATCTCTGGAATATCTAATCCTTCTCTTAGTAAGTTTATTCCTACTAATGTATCATATTTTCCTAAACGTAAATCTCTAATTATTTTTAATCTTTCAAATGTTTTAACTTCGCTATGAAGGTATGCAACTTTCATATTTAAACTTTTTAAATAGTTTGTTAATTCTTCAGCCATTTTAATGGTTAAAGTAGTAATTAAAACTCTTTCATTCTTTTGAACTCTTATATTTATTTCATTGATTAAATCATCGATTTGGTTTTTGGTTGGTTTAACTTCAATGGTTGGATCTAGCAGTCCGGTAGGTCTAATAATGCTTTCAACAACTTCATTATTAGTTAGAGATAGTTCATAATCACCAGGCGTTGCAGAAATATAGATAGCTTGATTAATTTTTTGTTCAAATTCTTCAAATTTTAATGGTCTGTTGTCTAGTGCACTTGGTAACCTAAAACCATAATCAACTAGTGTTTGTTTACGCATTCTATCGCCATTATACATTGCTCTAACTTGAGGTAGTGTAACATGAGATTCATCAACTACTAAAAGAAAATCATCAGGAAAGAAATCAATTAAAGTTGATGGTGTTTCACCTGCACCTCTTAATGCAAGATGTCTTGAATAGTTTTCAATACCATGGCAAAATCCAGTTTCTTTTAACATTTCAATGTCATATTCACAGCGTTCTTTAATACGCTGAGCTTCGATAAGTTTTCCTTTTTCTTTAAAAAATTTAATTTGTTTATCTTTTTCTTCTTCAATTCTTTTAATAGCTTCTTTTAATTTTTCTTCACCTGTAACAAAGTGAGAAGCAGGGAATATTGTTATATTTTTAAGTACTTTTATAATATTTCCGGTTAAAGTATCAAATTCACAAATACGATCTACTTCATTACCAAATAATTCAATACGAATACCATTTTTTCTTTCGTTAGCAGGTATGACATCAATGATATCACCATTAACTCTAAAAGTACCACGATGAAAATCTATTTGATTTCGTTCATAGGTCATAGAAACTAATCGATCGATAATAAAGTTTCTTCCAACATTATCACCTTGTTTTAAAATTAACATATTATTTTTATATTCTTCTTTTTCACCAATACCATAAATACATGATACAGATGCAACAACTATAGTATCTCTATAATTAATTAAACTTGAAGTAGCACCATGACGTAATTCATCAATTTCATCATTAATACTAGAATCTTTTTCAATATAAGTATCAGTTTGGGGAACATATGCTTCTGGTTGATAGTAATCGTAATAAGATACAAAGTATTCAACATGATTTTCAGGAAACAATTCTTTAAACTCACTATAAAGTTGTCCTGCTAATGTCTTGTTGTGAGCTAAAATTAAAGTGGGTTTATTTGTTCTTTCAATTACATTAGCGATCATAAAAGTTTTACCAGTACCTGTTGCACCTAATAAAACTTGACTTTTTTTGCCTTCATTTATTCCTTTAACTAATTTATCAATAGCAACAGGCTGATCTCCGGCAGGTTTATATTTAGATATTAATTTGAACATAAATTCCTCCATAATTATTTTGAATTTTTGAGTATATATTATACTAAGTTATTATTAATTGCAAGTATCATTTATTTTTAAAGGAATAGTATAAGTTATAGTAGATTCATTTTTCTTTTGTAATTCGATTTTGATATATAATTCATTTTTATTATAGTCTAAACAAGTAGATTTATAATTATCAACATGATAAGTTAAGTCTTTTAAATAATCATTTAATGATAAATTATTTTTTTCTTTATTAGTTATAATAATTTTTTCTTTATTATTTTCATTTTGATATAAAGTACTTGTTATTGTATCGTAGATTTGATCTTTATTTAAACCACAGTAATCTATTTCAGATATAAATATTGCTGTTTTATCTTTATTATAAGCAATTGTTCCTGATAAATTAAAATCATTACAAGTTGTTTCAATAGAACGCATTTCAAAGTCATGAGTATGATTTTTAGTTATTAAAATTGTTATTGTTAAAGATAAAATTAAGAAAATAATTATTAAAATAAAGTATATAGTATTATTTCTTTTTTTAGTGTTTGTTAAATAATTTAAATCAATATTAAACATTTTAGAAATATTTTGTAAGATTGAAATATCAGGAATGCTTTTGTTATTTTCCCATTTTGAAACTGCTTGATAAGTTACATATAATTTATCAGCTAGTTCTTTTTGAGTTAAATTATTTTTTTTACGTATGTCTTTTATTATTTCGCCAAAGTTGTTCATGTTACCTCTATTTTTCCATATAATAAGCATAATATTCATCAAATGTGATGCCTTCATTATAAATCTTAGTTGCTAGGCTAGTACCAACATATCTATAATGCCATGCTTCATAACTATAACCAGTAATGTTTTCTTTGTTTTCAGGATACCTTAAGATAAATCCGTATTTATAGCAATTATTTATCATCCATGTATAACTTTCAGTATCTTTAAAACTATCATTTTTATCATTAAAATCAGATACATCAATTGCTAAACCAGTTATGTGTTCAGAAGAGCCTGGTCTTGCTACATAATCATCATCTTTATCACGATTCCATAATTTTTCTTGATATTCATAAGTACGATAAGAAGATAAAATTACGATAGTATGGCCTTCTTTTTTAGCATCATTTGCTAATTGTTTGAATGCTTCATAGGCTTCTTTATTTAAACTATTATTGGCATATCCATAAGTACTTGATACACTTACAATATCTTTTGCTTGAAAGTCTTTATTCAATAGATGATATTTATTTACTAACATTTCATTATAATTTGTTAAATCAGTTGTAGTAGTGTTTTCATAAAATTTATTATCTCTATTAACATTAACTAAAGATACAACATCACTATGACTTAGAGTTGGGTTAGCACTTAAATAATTTAGATATCTATCTAAGTTTTTAGATAAGTAATATTTTTCATTAATTATACTTACAATATCTTTATTATATTCTTTAGTTAGTAGTTCATCAATTTTGTCACTATTTAAATTATCTAATAATACTTTTATTTCTTCTTTAGAGTAGTTTAAATTTAATAATTTATATTCATAAGTTTGCTTATATTTATAATCTTTAATTAAAATTATTCCTACAATTAATAGAATCACTATTATAAATAATTTTATTAGGTTATTTTTAACTTTCTTTTTTAGTTTGTATTTTGCCATATCACATACCACCTTCTAAATAAATTATAACACATAATAACTATATTTTTAGATTTAATTAGTGTATAATTAGAATATATTAGGAGGAACGTATGGAAAAAGTATATATTTTTGGTCATAAGAAACCAGATACTGATTCAGTTGCAGGTGCAATAAGTTTTGCTTATTTAAAGAGAAAACTAGGAATTAATGCAGAGGCTAGAATCTTAAGTGAAGTAAATAAAGAAACTATATATGCTTTAAATAGATTTGGTTTTGAAGTACCTAAATATTTAAATGATGTTAAAGTTGAACTTAAAGATATTAAATATAATAAAAATTATTATGCTAATCAGAATGATTCAATATTTAATGTTTATAATACTTTTAATGAACATGGAATTACTGGTATTCCTTTAGTAGATGATCATAAGAAGTTTGTTGGTTATGTATCATTAAAAGAGCTTGCTAATGAATTAATTAAAGGTGATACTAATGAGATAAATGCTAAGTTTATGGATATTGTAGATGTTCTTAATGCTTCTAGTTATTATAAATTTGATGATTTTATAAGTGGTAATGTTTTAGCAGTTGCACTTCCTTTTGCTCAGTTTTCTGATTTTATAAATATTTATGAAGATACAATCTTGATATGTGGAAGAGATTCTATTATTGAAGATGCTGTTAAACATAAAGCTAGATTAATAATAGTAGTTGCTAATAAAGAGTTAACTAAAGAAGAAATTGATTTAATTAGATTTAATAAAGTTAATGTAATTGTGACTCCTTATGATACATTTAAAACTAGTAGATTAATTACGCTTGCTAATCCGATTAAAACTATTAAGAGATCTAGTTCGGCTGTATGTTTTGGTCCTAATGATTATTTAACTGATTTTGTTGAAATATCTAATAAACTTAAACATACTAATTATCCAATTGTTAATTCAAAGGGATATTGTGATGGAATGCTTAGATTAATAGATACTAATTTAATTACAAGAAAGAAAGTTATTTTAGTTGATCATAATGAACCTAGTCAAAGTGCGGATGGGTTAAATGAAGCAGATATTTTAGAAATTGTTGATCATCATAATATAGGTAAGATTAGTACGTTGTTACCAATTAATTTTAGAAATATGAGTGTAGGTTCTGTTAATACAATAATTTATACATTGTATAAAGAAAATAATATTGAAATACCTAGTGATATTGCAGGGTTAATGCTTAGTGGAATTATAAGTGATACATTGTTACTTGCAAGTCCTACCACTACTGAGTTGGATAAACAAGTGGCTAAGGATTTAGCAAATATTGCTGAAGTTGATTTATATAAATATGGTAAAGAATTACTTAAGAGTGGTGTTTCTAATGATGGTTTAACTATTAATGAAATAGTTTATAAAGATTTTAAATCATATGTTACTGGAGAAGTTAAATTTGGAATTGGTCAAGTATTTACAACTGATTTTAAAGAATATAGTGATAGATTAAATGAATATGTAGATGAACTTAATCATATAGCAGATAATAATGATTATAAAGTAGCTTGTTTATTTGTAACAGATATTTTAGAAAATAATTCTTATTTGTTATTCAATGATGGTGCTAAAGAGTATTTAAATGATGCATATGAATTAAGTGATATTAAAGAGGGCGAAAAATTAATGGGAGTAATATCTCGTAAAAAACAAATGGTTCCGCCTATTATGGGAGTATTGGAAAAATTATGATAAGTTATGAAAAGATAAGTATTAGAGCAAAAAGTGAAGATGAGGCGATAAATAAGGCTTATGAAACTTTAAGAGCACAAAATAAATTTAATGTGGTTATAAATAAATTAATTCCCAGATTTGATGGTGTTAGTGAGGTTTATGAAATAAGTTATAGCTATGAAAAGTTAGATAAGAATAGTCATATGGAAATTGAGAGAAAATTTTTATTAGACAAGAATAGTAATATTGATGGTTATGATTATTCGGTAATATATCAATCTTATATAGGATTTAGACCAGTTTCAAGAGTTAGAAAAGTTGATAATAAATATTATTATAATCAAAAGGGAGAAGGAACTTTAGTTAGAGAAGAGAGTGAAAAAGAAATAACTGAAGATATTTATAATAAGCTTATTGAATATAAAATAGGAAGAACTATTGTTAAATGTAGATATAGAATTCCTATTGGAAAATATGTTGCGGAGGTTGATAAATATTTAGATGATTTAGATGGATTATTGGTTGTAGAAGTAGAATTTAACAATCTAGAAGATGCTAATAATTTCGAAGTGCCAAATTGGTTTGGCAAAGAAATAACTGAAGATTTAAGATACAAAAATGATAATTTAGCTATTGCTACAAAAGAAGAAGTAGGTGAATTGCTTAAAGATACTGGTGTGATTCATTTAAATAATCATTTTTCTCATACAAATTTATCTGTCAAGTGAGCATTCGCAAATTTATTTATAAAATATAAATGTTTGTTTGATAAGGGAAACCAAAAAATAATTTTGATAGAATGGGAGTGAAGTTACTTGAATAAAAATTTTATAAATGTATTAAAAACGATAAATTTTAATAAAAAATATAAATATATATTAATTGTTACAATAATGTTATTGTTTATATCAATTATTGGATATTCTTTATCATTTTTTAATAAGAATAGTTCAAATGTAGTTGCTAATATTAAAATTAATGATTTATCATTTAGTTTAACTACTAATTCAGGTGAATCAGATGATAGGGTATTAAAACTGGCTGCTAATAGTTCAGAGGTATTTAATGTTAATATTTTAAGTTTAAACTCGGTTGATGTCAATTATGAAGTTATTTATAAAATATGTACGGATGTAAATTGTACAAGTTATTATGATGATGTTCCAGATGGAGTACAAATTGGTTTAAATAAAAAGAACACTAGTAGTGCAAGTGGAACTATTGTAGGTGGTAGTACTAATCCTTCATTGGTTGGCTTGATGTCAATAAATAAAACTTCTACTGATTATTATATTTTGTTAGATTTAAATGCTGGGTATGGTTGGAATGAATTAACATTAATGGATATGTTTAGTAGAATTCATGTTGGTGATGTTAATACAGAAGTTGTTGCTTATGTTGATGGAATTAAATCTTCTACATATCCTACTTCTTGCAATTATGTTGCGAAATTAGTAGGTATTGTTGATGGTTCAGAAGTGGAACTAACAAATTCATATATAACTTGTAATAGAGATACGAATAAATGGAAAACTGTTGTTGAAGGTTTTGCGGATAAAATTATAGTTAATTTTACATATTTACAAGGAATGCCTGTTTTTACTTATACTGGTAAATACGAAACTGTTGACGCTGATACTTTAGATTGGAAAATTAAATTTTTAACAAGTGGCACATTAACATTTCCGGAAGAAGTTCCTACGCTAGATGTCTTCTTAGTTGGAGGCGGTGGAGCTGGAGCCGGTTGGGCTGAAAGTAGTTATTATGGAGCTGGTGGTGGTGGTGGTTATACCAATACCATTAGAGCAATTAATGTACTAAGTGAAACTGAATATCAAATTGTAATAGGTTCTGGTGGTAGCACGGTTCATGCTGCTGGAGCTGAAAGCTCGGCATTTGGCTATAAAGCAGCTGGTGGAAAAGGTGCATATAAAAATGTTGGTGGAAATGGAGGCTCTGGTGGAGCCAGTGGTTCTGGTTCAACTAATAATAACCCACTTGGTGGCACTGATGGATATAACGGAAATGCTGCTTCTACATCATATACTGCTGGAAAAGGACAAAGAGAGGTTCCTGGACCAAACGGAGAAACTGGTTCAACAAGGGAATTTGGTGAAGAATCAGGCAATTTATATTCTTCTGGTGGAAATGGTGCTGCTTCAAATACATCAACAGCTAATGTAGATAATACAGGTAATGGTGGCAAGGGTGCAAATTATGGAAATAGGTATCAGAATGGAAGTTCTGGTATAGTAATTATTCGAAGCCATGTTGAGTAAAAAATATTAGTATAGGATACAAGATATTGTAGAATATTTTGTATTCTTTTTTTGTTATTATTATATTTTTTCTTCATATATTTAATTGGAGGAAATAATGACTGGACTAAGCAATGAAGAAGTAGTTAAAAGTAGAGAAAAATATGGTAGTAATGAAGTAGTTGTTAAAAATAAAAATACGTTTTTTAAGTTATTATTAGAATCTTTAGGGGATCCAATGATAAGAATACTTTTAATAGTGCTGGCTATTAAGTTAGTGTTCTTATTTGCGGATGAAAGTTGGTTTGAAACACTTGGGATATTTATTGCAATATTTTTTGCAACTTTAATAAGTACGATTAGTGAATATGGTTCAAATAAAGCATTTAATAGATTATTTAAAGAAAATAATGTTAAAAAATGCAAAGTTAAAAGAAATAATAATTTATATATTACTAAAATAGGTGATATAGTTGTAGGGGATATTATTTATTTAACAAGTGGAGACTATGTTCCAGCTGATGGTACAATAATTGATGGTGAAATATCTCTTGATGAATCTAGTATTAGTGGAGAAAGTAAGGATATTCAGAAGAAGTTAAACGGTAAAATCTTTAAAGGAACTATTGTTACTAATGGTGAAGCGATAATGAAAGTTACAAATGTTGGTGCAGCGACAATGCATGGTGCAATAACTATGGAACTTAATGAAGAAAGTGAAAGTAGTCCTTTAAAGAAAAGATTAACTCATTTAGCAAAAATAATTAGTACAATTGGTTATATTGGTGCCTTTTTAGTATTTTTTTCTTATTTATTTTCAGTTATTGTAATTGCTAATAAATTTAATCCTAGTCTTATATTAAAGTCTATTAGCAATATTCCTCAATTAATAAATCATGTTATTTATGCTACTACTTTAGCTGTTACTATTATTGTTGTGTCAGTTCCAGAAGGATTACCGTTAATGGTTGCATTGGTTCTTTCAACTAATATGAAGAAAATGATTAAAAAGAATGTTTTAGTTAAAAAGATGGTGGGAATTGAAACTGCAGGATCTTTAAATGTACTTCTTTCGGATAAAACGGGGACGTTAACTAATGGAAAGTTATCAGTATATGGTCTAGTAAATCCTTATAATAAATTATTTAATGATGAAGTTGAAATAACAAAGTATAAAGAATATTATAAGTTAATTGGTAATAGTTGCGTTCTTAATAATGAGGCTTTATTAAGTGAAAATAATATTATTAATGGTAATTCGACAGATAAAGCTTTAATGAGATTTTTTTCTTTTAAACCTAGTGAAAAAATTCTTAAAAAAGAAATGTTTAGTAGTGATAAAAAGTATTCTAGTGTAGAAACTAGTGAATATGTTTATTATAAAGGTGCTCCTGATGTAATTATTCCTAAATGTAAATATTGTTATTTTGATAAGAAAGAATTGATAGATAAAAATAGAATTAATGGGATAATTTCTAATTATATGAATAAGGGATATAGGGTTATTGCTCTTGCTTATAGGGGGAAAGTATCTGATGATTTAATTTATTTAGGATGTATACTTCTAAAAGATGAAGTTAGAAAAGACGCTATTGAAGGTGTTAAATTAATTAAGAGTGCGGGAGTAAATTTAATAGTAGTAACTGGTGATTCATTAGATACAGCTATGTATATTGGAAGAGAACTAGATTTATATAAAGATGATGATGTTTGTCTAACTAGTTCTGATTTAAGTCTTATGAGTGATGATGAATTAAAAGCCCTAGCAAATAGGCTTAAAATAGTAGCACGAGCAAAACCTACTGATAAGAGTAGGTTAGTTAGAATATTTAAAGAATTAAATTTAGTTGTTGGTATGACTGGTGATGGAATTAATGATGCAGCTGCTTTAAAAAAATGTGATGTTGGTTTTGCTATGGGAAGTGGAGCAGATGTTGCTAAGGAAGCTGCTGATATAGTTATTCTTGATGATAATATATGTTCAATAAGTATGGCTATTTTATTTGGTAGAACTATTTTTAAAAATATTAGAAAATTTATTATTTTTCAGTTAACTGTTAATATATGTGCGATGAGTTTATCAATTATTGGACCTTTTATAGGAATAAGTACACCAGTGACTGTAATGCAGATGTTGTGGATAAATATGATAATGGATTCTTTGGCATCCTTAGCGTTTGCTTATGATAATCCAAATAAAATATATATGAGAGAAAAACCTAAAAGTAAAAATGAACATATAATTAATAAATATATGTATGGAGAAATATTAATAACCGGATTATATTCTAGTTTATTATGTATTTTATTTTTAAAGTTACCGGTATTTAAAGAGTTAATAAGATATGATGTTGATAATAAATATTTCTTAACAGCGTTCTTTACTTTATTTGTGTTTATTGGAATATTTAATGCATTTAATGCAAGAACAAGTAAGTTAAATTTGTTTTCTAATATACTTGGAAATAAAGTATTTATGTTTGTCTTCTTAATTGTTGGTATAATTCAAATATATTTTATATATTATGGTGGTAATTTATTTAGAACGTATGGGTTAACTTTAAAAGAATTATTAATATGTTTAGGACTTGCTTTTACAGTTATTCCTTTTGATTTATTAAGAAAATATTTAATAGGAAGTAAAGATTATGTTTAGCTATTTAATATAACCATTTTGAACTATTCTTGTATCGTTTACTATAATAAAGGAACTATCATCTATTTTAGAGATAGTTTCTTTTAGTTCATTTAATCTTGATTTTTCAATTTCAATAATAAGTAAGTGTTTATTATCTTCGGTTTTAATTGATGTAATACCAAAGTTTTTTTCTTTAAACTCTTTAATTTTATCTTTAGTTATTTTATTTGATATAACATTTACAGTTAGATGTCCTTTAATATATTTTGAAGAAATAAATGTACCGATATATGTACCGGTTGCATATCCTAAAGCGTATGATATTGGAATAAATATTGAATTTATTTCCATAGATAAAGCAGTTCTAGCTGCATAAAACCAGATGATTAGTTCAAAGAAAGATATAATAAAAGACGTAATTCTTTTTTCTTTAAATATAAAAAAAGTTTTAACTGTTCCTAATGTAACATCTATAATTCTGGCAGCAAATATTTTAAGACATAATAATATCATAATTGTACCTCTTTTTTATTATGGTCTAAATTAAATTAATATAACCATTTTTAATAATAAACATAGACTATTTTAGGAGGTTAGTATGTTATTTAATTTAGAGAATGAAGATTTTTTAAAGAACTATTTTAATTTAGATAGAGACGATGTTCTTAATCCTGATGAAGGTCTTGTTTTAGGTAATTTGTTTTTAGATGAATATGTGCCATATAAAAATTATAAACCTTATAAGATTAAACCTACTTGTGAAAAAGATGCTATGCTTTTAAAGATTAGAGAATATTGCTTTGCTATTGATGATTTAAATTTAAAACTTGATTTAGAACCTAATAATAAGAAATTATATGATTTATTTAAGGTATATAATGAAAGATTAAAGGTATTAGTTAAAGATTATGAGGAGAAATATGAGGTTTTAGATTTAAGTGATGATTTAAAAGGTAGATATACTTGGTATAGTGGTAAATGGCCTTGGGAAGGAGATAATAAGAATGTTTAAGTATAAAAAAATGCTTCCTTTTCCAATTAATTTAAAGAAAAAAGATATTAAGATGGCTAAATATTTAATTACTCAATATGGTGGAGCAAATGGTGAGTTAGGAGCAGCTTTAAGATATTTTAGTCAAAAGTTTTCAATGCCAACTGATGAGGGAAGAGCACTTTTAAATGATATTGCAACTGAAGAGTTTGGACATGCGGAAATGATTTGTGTAATGGTTCATCAATTATTAGATGGTGCTACAAAAGAGGAACTAGAAGCAAATGGACTAACTAGTAATTATGTTGAGAATGGTTATGGTATTTATCCAATTAATTCAAATGGAGTGCCATTTACAGTTAGTTATTTTGCATCAATCGGAGATGCAGTTGCTGATTTAGCGGAAGATATGGCTGCTGAGGAAAAAGCAAGGGCAACTTATGAACATTTAATAGATATTGCTGAAGATTCAGAATTAATAAATATTTTATTATTCTTAAGACAAAGAGAAATCGTTCATTATAATAGATTTAAAAAATTATATGAAAAATATAAATATAATAAATAAAGATTACTGATTTGGTAATCTTTTAAAATGTAAATCAAGTGTCTATTTTAGAGATGAAATATGGAGAATAGCTATTTTCTATGTATAATTAAAATAGATGGAGGAAAAAATGAACGAAGAATTAGATTTAGAAACTTTAGATAGTGTTGTTGCTGGTGTTTCTCATGAAATAGGTGAGAATGCTACATTAAGTAATGAAAACTTGTATAGAAGACAACAAATTGAAAAATTAAAAAAAGAAAAAGAAGCTTTAGAAGCTTTAGGTAAAGATTCTGATGAAATGTCTATGGATGAACTAGATAATGTTCGTGCAGGAATGTCTAGAAGATAGAACGATTAGTTCTTTTTCTTTTGATTTAATTTTGATTCTAATTTAAAGTTAGGATTTATTATTAAAATCCATTCAATATTTTTGGTGGTTAATAATTTTATTAATGTTTCTAAATTTGATTCAAAGAAGATACAACTTTCATACATTATTGTTGCTCCTAATGATTTAAAATATTCTAAGACTCTTGGGTGAATAGGTAATTTATTATCAACAAAGGCGGTAAATTTATTGTAATTACTGTGGTTTGCTAAAACATAATAAGAATTATTTAAATTAATACTATAAATAAATGAATTTAGGATATCAATAACTAATTGTTTAGTTTGATAAAAATATTTTTCATCTTCTAGTATTTCTTTTATTTTTTGTTTTAAAAGTTCTAATTCTTTTAATCTATTGCTTCTATTAGTGTTTATTAAATCTCTTCTTGTTGTATAAAAGTTTATTATTTTTTCTAAACTTTTTAATCTTTCAGAGTTATTTGTTCTTTGTTTAGAGTATTCTAATTTTGATAATGCTGTATCTATTTGATTTAATTCAATATCTTCTTTTTGCTTGATTTCAAAATTCTTTTTTTCTTTTTCTTTAAAGGTATGATTAATATAATAATAATCACTACCATATTCAACATTATTTACTTTTTCAATATTTTGATTAATTAATTCTATAATTTCATTTAATTCATTTAATTGTTCTTCCATAATAACCCCTTTTTCTTGATTAGTTATTATATATTAAAGCGGGTGTTATGTCAAATGAAATTAATTATAGAAATTTAAAAATGTATGCTATAATTTAATTGGATAAAGTTATTAAGATATGTGGTGAGATTTTAGGATGGTTAGAGAAAAAATGGATAAGTGTTTATATAAATGCGAAAGTATTACTGATGGATACGAATATATGAAAATGGCAAAGTATTTTCCAAAAAGAGTGTATTGGGTATTTGTAAAATTAGGTACTTTATTAAATCTTGTTATAATGGGGTTTATCTCATTGATTTTTAAAAATTGGATGGTTACCTTGACTTTCTTTGTTTTATTGGAAATATATATTTTAGTTTATTACAAATTAGAAACTGTAATCGAAAGATTTCAAAATAATAGAATAAAAAAGGGAATGGTTGAGGTTAATCTTGAAAATGAATTCTATGGGAATTTCTTTGTAGTTAGTGGTGAAAAATCATCTATAACTATTGATTATTCTGAAATAAGTAGATGCGTTGAGAATGATACTAATTTTTATTTAGAATATCCTTCTAAAAATACAGTTATAATTTTACAAAAGAATAAATGTGATTTGGAATTAATTAATTTTATAAGAAGTAAGTTTAAAAATTTAGAAAATAATTTAGGAGATAGTTCAAACTTTAAAGGAGTAGATAATTTTAAAAATACTGATAATACATTATCAATAAGTTATTTTATGACCTTTTTATTTATTTTAACTATTGGTAGTTTATGGGGTGCTTTATGGTCATATTCATTAATAGATGAATTAAATCCTCAACATGCGTTTAATTTTCTAAAAAATACTTGGATATTTTGGTGTTGGTTACCAATTCCAATTGCTTCTATAGTGCTTGGCTTTAAATATAAAAATAAAGGAATAAATTGTACAAAAAATATAGTTGCTGGATTTATAATAGGTTTTTTATTATTAATTTATGGTACATTTTGTTTAATGCCTACATTATCTGATAATTATAGTAAAATTAATGATTACAAGAATTATATAGATGCAAATATACCTAATAATGGAGAGTTAGAAATTCATAATTGGGGAACATATTTAGATGATGATAAAAAAGAATATTCTATTATAAATGTTTATTATGATAAAGAAGATGTTAGTGATTTAGTTAGTAGTATTGAAAATAGTGAGAATTGGATTTTAAGTACTAAAATAAAATCTGAACTTAAAATATTATTGCCTTCTCAATATAGGGCTAAAGAAGATTTATATTATTCGGTTTATAATAAAACTACTAATGAATATAATACTATACCTAATGAATCTGGTGTGTATGAAATATATGCTATGAGGTATGATAAAACAAAAAAGGAATTAACAATACACAAATATAAACTTATGTATAACAAATGAGATATTTACGTTAAGTAGTATCTTTTTTAGGTTAATTAAAAAGACGATATTAAGAAATAAATTATTTAATATCGTCTTTATGTACAAAAATTGGCAGGGGTGGAGAGAATCGAACTCCCATCAAAAGTTTTGGAGACTCCTATGCTACCATTATACCACACCCCTGTGTGTATGAATTAATTATAGCATAAAATTAGATTATTTCAATATTTTTGTTGTTAAAACATATAATAAAATGGTGGTTATTATGTTAATTAATTATACTAGTAAGGAACTTGATATGATGGCAAGACTTATGAGAGCAGAAGCACTTGCTGAAGGTAATTTGGGAATGCTGATGGTCGGGAATGTAATCGTTAATAGGGCTATAGCAACTTGTTATACATTTAAAAATATTAGAAGTATAAGTGGAGTAGTTAATCAAAATCCAGGAGGTTTTAGTGGAGTTAATAGTACGTTGTATGTTGGATCAGCAACAACAAAAGAAAAACAATTAGCTGAAAGATGTTTAAAAGGAGAATATTATTACCCGGCAACGCATGCTTTATGGTTTTATGCTCCGGGAAAAAATACATGCAAAACTAATTGGTATGAACAACCTTTTGCAGGAAGTTATAAAAAACATTGTTTTTATAAACCAAATAGCGGAGTGTGTCAAGAATTATACTAATTTATAGATATTTTTATTTTCTTGTTATATAATTTAAATTATGAAGAAAAAAGATAAATATTTGTTAATTATATTTTTTGTTATATCATTAATTTGGACTTTTTTGGTTTATTTTAATGTATTTAGTAATATGGATATTAAAATATATGATTTTATTATTTCATTTAAAAGTGAATTTAATACCTACTTTTTTAAGATAATAACTTTTTTATGTAGTATTAAATTTATAGCTTTAATGTGTATAATATCAATTTTATTAACTTTGATTAAAAAGGATAAATCATATTTATTAATAATATTAGTAACACTTGTTTCTTCAGTAGTTAATTTAATAATTAAAAATATTATAAGAAGAGATAGACCTGATAAAATTAATTGGTTAATAACGGAAAGTAATTTTAGTTTTCCATCTGGGCATTCAATGATGGCAACTGTTTTTTATGGATTTTTAACATATTTATTATATAGAAGTAATTTAAATAAAAGTGTTAAAATAATAATATTAATAATGGTATTGTTCTTAATTTTACTAATTGGAATTAGCAGAATTTACTTAGGTGTTCATTATACCTCTGATGTTATAGGAGGATTCTTATGGGGCAGTACATTACTTATACTAATTATTGTATTAACTAAGAAAGGAAAATTATTATGAAAGCATTAATAACGGGAGCATCATCAGGGATAGGTAGAGATATGGCTAAATATCTTGATAGTCTAGGATATGAGGTGTTTTTAGTAGGAAGAAATAAAGAAAGATTACAGGAAGTTGCAAATGTTTGTAAAAACGCAAAAGCAATATATGATTATGATTTATCGATTGATGCTAATGTTTATAAATTGTATGAAAAAGTAAAAGGAGAAAAAATTGATTTACTTGTAAATAATGCAGGTTTTGGATTATTTGGTTTTTTTGATGAAACTGATTTAGATAAAGAATTGGAAATGATAGATGTTAATATTAAGGCATTACATATTTTAACTAAGTTGTTTTTAAGGGATATGGTTAAATATAATAAAGGTAAGATTCTTAATGTTGCATCATCAGCGGGATTTTTTGCCGGACCTTATTTAAATACTTATTATGCTACTAAAAATTATGTTCTTAAACTTACTATGGCAATTAATGAAGAATTACGAATAAAAAAATCTAATGTAACTATTAGTGCACTATGTCCAGGACCGGTTAATACAAATTTTAATAAAGTTGCTGGTGGAGGGTTTAATACGAGTAGTTTAAGTAGCGAGTATGTTGCTAAATATGGAATTGATAAAACTTTAAAGGGAAAAATGATAATTATTCCTGGCACTATGATGAAATTGGGAATATTCTTTTCTAGATTTTTACCATATAGATTACAATTAAAAATTTTATATAAAATCCAAAGAAAGAAGGATAAATAATGTTCTTAAATATTATAAAAACAATTATTATAGGTATAATTGAAGGAATTACTGAATGGCTTCCAATAAGTAGTACTGGACACATGATATTAGCTAATGAATTTATTAAATTAGATGTATCAAGTGAATTTTGGAAAATGTTTGAGGTAGTTATTCAACTTGGTGCTATAATGGCTGTTGTTGTTATTTATTTTAAAGATTTATTTCCATGGGGATTTAATAAAACCAAAGAAGATACTAAGAATACTTTTATTTTATGGGGAAAAATATTAGTAGGATGCATTCCTTGTGCAATAGTTGGTTTGTTATTTGATGATTGGATAGATGAACATTTTTATAATCCATGGACTGTTGCTATAACATTATTTGTTTATGGTGTTTTATTTATAATTGTTGAGAATCATAAAAAGAAAAATACAATAAAAGAAGTATCATTTTTAAATGCATTTAAAGTTGGTTTATTTCAAGTTTTATCTATAATTCCGGGAACAAGTAGAAGTGGAGCAACAATTGTTGGAGGTTTGACTTTAGGATTAGATAGAACAACTATTACTAATTTTACTTTTTATATGGCGGTACCTGTTATGGCAGGAGCATCACTTCTTAAATTAGTTAAATTTGGTTTTGCTTTTACGAGTAGTGAAATAATTATATTATTAGTTGGAATGATTACAGCGTTTATAGTGTCTTTAATTGCAATTAAATATTTGTTAAAATATATTAAAAAGAATGATTTTAAAGTATTTGGATATTATCGTATTGTTTTAAGTATAATCGTATTATTATATTTTATACTTAGATAATATGGAGGGAGTAGTAATGAAAAAAGGATTTATTTTTATATTAATATTGGCCGTGCTGTTTGTAGGAGCTATTTTAATTTATGATTTTAGTGATATACCTAGTGGAATGTTAGCTGGACATGATTGGTATTTAATTGAAAACAATGATGTATATGTTCTTAATTTAGAAAATAATAAATTCAGTTTTAAGAATAAAAATAATGATGAGGAAAGATATCAAAATTGTAATACTTATAAATATAATAATTCATCTAATGTTATTAAACTTGACTGTAGTATTAAAAACAATAAATTATATATTGCAACATTTGATGAAAATAAATTAGTTGCAACTATTAATGGAGAAGAGAAAACTCTTTATAAAAGTGAAGAACTTGCTTATGAATATAAATTTATGAGCGATAATGGGCTAAGTGAGCAAGAATATAATGAACTGTATAAATTGAACTTTGACGAAAAATATTTTATTAATGTTAAAGAATTTTTATCTATATATAAAGGGAAAAATAAGAAAAAAGTTGTATTAGTTTCAAATAGTTATAATTATAAAAATATTTTAGATTATGTTAAGTTAAGTAAAATATTGGATGATAGTTATAAATTAATTGCAATAGATAGTTTAAGTGAAAATGATTTACAAAGTTTATTTAATAAAATTGGAATTACAGATTATGATAATAGTTTGGTAACTGTTTATTTAGTAGGAAATAAGAATACTAGTATTAGTGAAGTAATTGATATTAAAAATATTAAAGATGTTTAAAAAGGGAATAAAGCCCTTTTTTGTTTTACTAATTATTTAAAAAATTCATTACTAAATCAGTTAATATATTCTTTTCTTTCGGGTTGGATTCGGCAATTAATAGAGTAATTGCCACAAGGGTATTATTATCAATAACTTGTTTATTTTCAATATATAAAATATTATAAAATTCAAGAAAATATATAAATAGAGTAGCTGCAATTCTTTTGTTTCCATCAATAAAAGCATGATTTTTAATAATCAAATATAGAAAATTAGCAGCTTTTTCTTCTGTGGTCGGATATAAATCTTTACCATCAAAAGATTGGTATATAGTTCCAATAATTTCTTTTAATCCTTGATTTCTTTCAAGTGCAAATAATTTACTATTATTACTAAATTTAAGTTTAGCTATTATATTTAAACAATCTTCATAATTAATTTGTTTGTTGTCTTTAGTTCCTTTGGGTTTAGTAATTCTTTTGTGATCATAATCGTCTAGTAGATCTAAAGCATTAGAATAATTATTTATTACTTTAATTATTTCTTGTGCTTCATTTCCCTTTAATTCAGTATCTATTCGTCCAGCAATATCTATTAACTTAACTGTTTTTTCAAGATATTCTAATCTTTTTTGATTAACAGAATAACCTTTAATCATATATTCTTTTAGAATTTTAGTTGCCCATTTTCTAAAAATAATACCATTTTGACTTTTAACACGATAACCAACACTTATTATCATATCAAGATTATAGTAATCTAGTTCTCTAGTTTGAAATTTGTTTGTTAATGCGCCATGTTGAGTGGTGTGTGCAAATTTTGCACATACCTCTTTTTTCTCTAACTCTTTATCATTGAAAATATTATTAATATGTCTGGTAATTACCGTTCTATCTCTTCCAAATAATTTAGCCATTTGGTCTAGTGATAACCAAACGGTTTCATCTTTCATATTAACCTCAAGTTTTACACTTTGATTTTTAAATAATACAATTTCATTTTTCATAATTTGCCTCCTTTATTGTATATATTTATTATGTTACATTCCAAAATATCGTTTTAATAAATCAACTATTTTTGGTTTGTAGTTAATATTATATACATAAAACATATGTTCGTCAATGGAAAATCGTTAGGAATGTTAAAAATTTTTAAACCTAGTTTATTTAACTGATTTTTAATTTATTAAAATGATTAAATAATATTTATAAAGTTGATTAATTTATAGTTTATGTAAAATAATTAGTGTGATAACATATTTGTAGTGATGGTAGATGGATTTTTTAAAGAAATATAAAAAATATATAATATTATTTAGTATGCTCTTATTACTATCTTTTTTCTTTCCTTTTTCATGTGATGATTTTTATTGGGGAAGTAAAAGTTTAAGTTTTAGTACTATTAAAGAAATATATAATGATTTATTTTTAAATGGAAGATGGTTAGGAAATTTTTTTGCTATATTAATGTCTCATAACCATTTAATTAAAGCATTAGTGATTTCTATTATTAGTACTTTATTAATATATATTATAGATAAACATGAAAAAATGTCATTATGGATATTTTTAGTCTTAATACTTTTAATGCCAATTAATAAATTTTCACAAGTTATTATATGGGGTAGTGGATTTAGTAATTATATGATAAGTACATTCCTTTTTATTAGTGTATATTATTTAGTTAAGAAGTATTATAAAAAAACTAATAGTAAATGGTATGAAAAGATTGGGTTATTTATTGTTACTTTACTTAATTCATTAGTTGTTGAAAATATTACAGTAGGAACATTAATGGTTTTGTTTGTTTGTAATTTGATATATTTTATTAAAAATAAAAAAGTTAATATTAATTTAATAATTATGTTTATTGGTAGCATAATTGGTGCAGTTATGATGTTTATTCATCCAAGTTATCTAAATTTACTATTTGGCACTACTATAAATGATCGATATATACCACAAAGTAGTAGATCTTTAATTAAAACTATAAAAAATAATTTATTTATTCAAATGTTTAATTTATTAATTAATAGCAATATTCTTTTAAATGGGTTTACTATGTTTGTATTTTCTTACTTGTATTTAAAGAAAAAGATAAAAAATATTAAAGTGTTAATAAGTTTTTATTTATTAACAATTTTGATAATTATAGGATGTTTATTTAAATTTAATATTTACTTTATGTTTGTAATTGATATCTTGTATTTAATAAATTATTTTTATTTAATATATATGGCATGTAAGTTTGAAAAAAGTATATGGGAAATAATTTTGCTTATGGTAAGTGTGATATTACCTTTAGTGTTTATTCAACCAATTGGAAGTAGATTATTTTTTTTACCTTATGTTTTACAAATAATTTTATTATTTAGAATTTTAGATTATAATAATGTGGTAATTAAAGATTATGTTTGGCTTAAAGTTATAGTTGCTATTATATATATTTTGCTTTTGTATATGAATATAGAGAATTATAAGTGTGAAATAGAAAGAGATAACTATATTAAGGATAATTTAGATAGTAAATTAATTGTTATTGATGATTTTAAATATTCTAAATATGTTTGGTCGGGAGATATTGATAGTAATTATTTTGGAAAATATTATGATTTGTATCATGGATATGATGAAAATATAAGATATTTTGTTAGAGGAGGGATGAATAATGATTGAGATTAAAAATTTAACAAAAAGTTATAATGGGGTAAAAGTAGTTGATAATATTAGTTTAAAAGTTAATGATGGGGAGATTTTTGCATTTATTGGTCATAATGGAGCAGGTAAAACAACGACAATTAAATCAATAGTAGGAATAAACAATTTTGATAGTGGAGAAATATTTATTAATGGTAAATCAATAGTTAATGATGCTGTAAACGCTAAAAAAGAGATTGCATATGTCCCTGATAATCCGGATTTATATGAGAATATGAAAGCGATTGATTTTATTAACTTTATTTGTGACATGTATGAAACTCCTAGTGATGTTAGAATGAATAATATAATTAAATATGCTAAGATGTTTGAAATAGAAGATAAATTAAATAATGAAATATCGACTTATTCTCATGGTATGAAACAAAAGATTGTGCTTATTGCCGCTTTAAGTCATGATCCAAAAGTATTAATTATGGATGAGCCTTTTGTAGGTCTTGATCCTAAGGCAGTATTTGATATGAAAAATATTATGAAAGAAATGTGTAAGGAAGGAAAGTGTATTTTCTTTTCAACTCATATATTGGATGTTGCGGAAAAATTATGTGATCGTGTTGCGATTATTAAAAAAGGAAAAATAGTTAAAGTTGGTAAGATGAAAGAAATAATGGGTGATGAATCATTAGAAGAAGTATTTCTAGAATTAGGTGAGAACTAATGAAAAAGTTATTTTCTTTAATTAAGGCAGTATGTTCACAAGATATGGATTTATTTAAATTTAAAAATAATGGGAATAAATTTTCTAAGATATTTTTATTTACCTTTTTATGTATAATATTAATGATATCTTTTGGAACATATTATTATATGCTTGCTGATAATTTGCAAAAAGTTAATTTAACTTATTTAATGTTAGGATTGGCACTTGTTATACCTACTATATTTGTATTTATGCAAGGTATTTATAAATCACAAAATATTTTATTTGAAGCTAAAGATAATGATTTGTTAATGTCATTACCAATAAGCAAAGGAACTTTAATATTTATTAGATTCCTTAAAATGTATTTATATGAGTTAATGTATGGTCTATTATTTACGCTTCCAGCTATTCTTGTATATGTTTATTTTATTAAAGTAAATTATTTATTTTATATTGTAACATTAATTATGATCCTAATGGTACCAATTATTCCAATTGTGCTCTCTAGTTTGATTGGATATTTGATTAAGAGATTTTCGATTAAGTTTAAAGCAAAAAGATTAGTACAAATTATTAGTACATTTATAATGTTTTTTGTAATTCTTTATTTTTTAAATAATAGTGAAGGATTAATAGAGAATATAGCAAGTAATGCGTCTAGTATAAACGATATTATAACTAAAATTTATTATCCAATTGGTGCATATATTAGTTTAGTTAATAATTTTAATATCTTAAATTTAATAGTTTATTTAATTATAAATTTACTACCAATTTTATTGTTTGTTTATATTTTAAATAAATCATATTTTATGGTTATTAATAAATCTAGGTCTAATAGTTATAGTAAAAGTAAAGAGTATAAATATGATCAAAAGAAGATAATGAAAGCTTTAGTTGTTAAAGATATTAAAAGATATTTTTCATCAACCGTTTATGTTTTTAATACTTTCTTTGGACTAGTTCTTATGGTTATAGCAACTATTGGATTATGCACTAATTTTGAAAAAACAATCGAATACATTTTAAGTGGAGAAATACCGGGATTAGATATAAACTGGCTTTATAGTATGGCTCCTAAGGTATTTTTCTTAATAGTTTTAGTTCTTTCATTTATGACAAGTATTACTTCATCAAGTATATCTATTGAAGGAAAAACTTTTAATATTTCAAAGAGTTTGCCAGTAGATACTAAAAAAATATTATTATCTAAAGTTATATTTAGTAATTTATTAATTATTCCGGTTGTGTTAATATGTGATGTTATTTTCTTTATTAATTTTAAATTAGAAATAATAGATTATATTTTAATTATTTTAGTTAGTTTAGTAGCACCAACTATTTCATCATTGTTAGGTTTAGTTATTAATTTAAAATATCCTAAGATGGATGCAACAAGTGATACGGAAGTTGTTAAACAAAGTATTAGTTCAATGATATCTGTATTAAGTGGAATGGTTATTGCAATTATAATAGGTGCTTTATGTCTAGCTATATTGTTTGGTTATATAAAAGTAAGTATAAATAATATGTTGATTTTATGTTTGGTTGGATTAATAATTTTAATGATTGTATTAGTACTGATTCTTAATCATTATGGTGTTAAAAGATATAGAGAGATCGAGGTATAAAGGAATGTTTAATTAATAAAAACATTCCTTTTTATTGTGTTTAATCTAATTTATTAAATAAATCCTTAACATCGATTTCTAAAGCTTTTACTATTTTTTGAACTGTATCTAAAGAAAATTGTTTATCACAACCACTTTTTGTTTCAATTTTTTTTAAGTAATCTACACTTATATTGCTTTTCATAGCAAGTTTTACTTGTGTCCTTCCTTTTATTTTTCTTTGTTTTTTTATGTTTTGAGAAATCAAATAATATAAATTGTCTTTATCCATTTATCTACCTCTTATAATTATTTAAGTAATTTTCTCATTAAATTTTTTAGAAAAGCGTTGTTAACTAATGAATCATTTAAATGCTTGGATATTTAAAAAAAATATGTTATATTTGTGTTGCAATTTAGTAGTGCTAAGAATTATAGAAAGGGTATTAAATGAAAAAAATATGTATTTTAGTTTTATGTTTAGTTTTAACTTTAGTTACGTTTGGTTGTGGTAATAAAAGTGTACAAAAACCAACAAATTTACAAGATACTTATAGTGCGGTTGGTAATTATTTTGGTGATAGTAGTGTAGATAGATCTAATTTAGGTGCTTTTTATTTAGATGAAGAAAATAATATTATTGTAGTTAACTTAATTGATAATAGTGAAACAAAACAAAATGAATTTTTAGAAAAAGCTAATATTGATTCTAAATATATTAAGTTTAAACAAGGTGGACCTTATAATACTAATAGTTTAGACATTGATTTAAAAGTATCTTCGGAAAATAATAATGAAAATATTAAATTTAAAGAATATTTAAAATTAGATAATAGAACCATCTATTTAGCAGAAAACGTTAGTGAATTATTTATTGTTGAAAATAAAAATCAGACATCTTTAAAAAAATATATAATTAATAGTACTGAGGTAGTAGATAAGTTGGTTGAAAATATTACTAACTTATTAAATAAGCAATCTATTTTAAAAGATGGTGGAACAATTATATTTAAAAACAAAGATAAAAATATTACATTAATTAAATGTAATACGATAGATGGTAATAAAGATATTTATATTGGTGATTATAATTTAAATTTTAAAAGTAATATCTGTAAGTAGAGTTTATATTGTGGACATATACTATGTGTGAATAAAACGTGTAGATAATGTCATTAACTTGAAAGTTGTTATTATAGCTAGAAAATAATTATACACTTATAAGAAATTGATATGCATTATAATAAATTGATATGAATTGTAATGTTTTAGAATTGTTGATATTTATAATGCATTAATTGTTTTAAATACTAAATTTTATTATAATTATTTATTTAAAATTAAAGACTTTTATGTATAAATTTGATACTATTTACTTGGGAGAATATTAATGAAATATAATGATATTAAAACACCAGAACAATTATTACAATATATGGATGAAAGTATAAAATATGGATTTGTTGATGATAATGAAAAAATATATGGCCCTTGGAATAATCAAGAATTTCAACAAGGGTGTCAAACAAATTGGCGTTTATCTAGTCCTGAAAGATTAATTAAAGTTAGATATGGACATTGCTTTGACCAAGTTGAATTAGAAAGAGATTGGTTTAATAATCATAATTACAATTTTAAAACATTTTATATAATATTTGAACTTCCTTTTAATAATTCATATTCAATGCATACATATTTAGTGTTTGAAAAAGATGGAAAGTACTATTATTTTGAACATTCTGATTTTAAAAATAGAGGAATATATGAATTTGAAACATATCAAGATGCTATTGATTATCAAAGAAATAAACATATTGAATATAATAACCAAAGAAATGTCATAAATGAAGAAATTCTAAATTGTTTGCATATTTATGAATATACTAATCCTATATATGGTTGTACAATGAAGGAATTTATTAGTAATATTTTAGAAAATGGAAAAGAAGTTGGAAATAATATGGGAAGGATGGTTGATTTATGAAAAATAATATGATTATATATGTATCAAAAGATGGAAATGTTAAAGTTGATGTTAGCATTGAAAATGAAGATATTTGGATGAGTCAAGATGTAATGGTTAATCTTTATGGAACTACAAAAAACAATATTTCTATGCATTTAAAAAACATATTTGATGAAGGAGAATTAAATAAAGATTCAGTTGTTAAGAAAATCTTAACAACTGCCAAAGATGGTAAAAATTATAATGTTTCACATTATAATTTAGATGCAATTATTGCTGTTGGATATAGGATAAATTCTAAAAAGGCTACTGAATTTAGAATATGGGCTACTAGAGTATTAAAAGAGTATATGATTAAAGGATTTACTTTAAATGATGAAAGACTAAAGAATAATGGGGAAAGTCCATACTTTGAAGAATTACTTGCTAGAATTCGTGATATTAGATCTTCGGAAAAAATATTTTGGAGAAAAGTATTAGACATATATGCAACAAGTATTGATTATGATCCTAAAAATAAATTATCTATCGATTTCTTTAAAACTGTTCAAAATAAAATGCATTATGCTACCCATGGACTTACAGCTGCTGAATTAATATTTACTCGTGTTGATTCTGAAAAAGAAAATTTAGGACTTACCAATTTTAAAGGAAAATGTCCAACAAGAAGTGAAACAGAAATTGCAAAAAATTACTTAACTGAAGAAGAACTTAATATTTTAAATAGAATGGTATCAGCTTACTTAGATGTAGCTGAATTAAATGCTTTAGATAAACGTCCAATGACTATGCAAGATTGGGTAAATGAACTAGATACTTTTTTAAAAATGACTAGAAAAGATATTTTAAGTAATTCTGGAACAATATCTCATAAAAAAGCTTTAGAAAAGGCTCATAAAGAATATGATAAATATATGCAAAATCATTTAACAATAGCTGAAAGAGATTATTTAGATATGTTAAATAAGGAATTATCTGAAATAGAAAAATAATAGGAGGTTTAACTATGTCTGAAAAAGAATTAGATTCAAGTGTTAATAATTACATAGAAGAAAAATGCTCTCTAAATTATGTAAAACAATTGCAATGGGATGCTGCTGTAGGTCTTCAAGAAGTAGATAGTTTAAAACCTTCAAAGTATTTAAAAAAATTAGCAGAAGAAAATGTAAATGGTGAAAAAACTATTTATGAAGTTGAACACGAATTAAAAGAATATTATATTGAAAAAGAAAAAATAAATGATATAAATCATAATGAATTAGAATGTGATTTAGTATCAACAAGAATTGTGCAACTTTTAGAAGATGAAAAGTTTGAATTATCAGTGGATTTTCTAAGATATATTCATGAATATTTGTTTAAAGATATATATGATTTTGCTGGACAATTTAGAAAAATAGATTTTTCAAAACATGAATTAATACTTAATAATGATTCAGCTTTGTATGGCGATTGTAAAACTTTAAAGGAATCACTAGAATATGATATTTCTTTAGAAAGAGTTAAGAATTATAAAGAAATGAATATTGTTGAAGTTATTAATAATATTACAGACTTTTCTTCAAGAATATGGCAAACTCATCCATTTAGAGAAGGTAATACTAGAACAACAGCCATATTTATCATAAAATATTTGATTAGTTTAGGATATCAAGTTGATAATACTTTATTTAAAGATAAATCAGTTTATTTTAGAAATGCATTAGTAAGAAGCAATTATTTTAATAATGAAAAAAATGTTAAGGAAGATAATAGTTACTTAATTAAGTTTTATGAAAATCTATTATTAGGTAAAAATAATAATTTACAATCAAAAGATTTAATAGTGAAAGAGTTGTTTAAATAGAATTTTAAGGGCGTTTTTAAGGAATTAAAAAGTTATTGAAAATAAATATTATTTTTGATATTATATTTTTTGTGAATTTTTGTTAGGGGGAAATATGAAAAAAGATTTTAATCAAAAAAAGAGAATGGATATAAAGTATAGATGCTCTAATGAATATAATCGAAGAAGAAAAAATAATGCTGAAAGATATGGTGTATCACATTTATCTGCTGGTGAAGCAAAAGTTTCATCAAGTTCAACATTTACAGTTGGAGAATTTACTATTGAACTAAAGGAAATAGAAGAAAAAAACAATGTTCAAATAAATTCATTTGGCTCAGCAGCTGAAGTTACAGATTATGCTATATTAATGGGCGCAGAGTATTTTGAATCTGATGATAAGAAAAAAATGGGATATTATTGGACTGATACTCCAATTGAGTCAAAAAAACCATTAGATGGTTATTATGATGGTCCAGGAAATGTAACTGCATATAAATTAAAAGAAGAGAAAACACAATATCATTTTTATGGATATTCAGTAGGAAAAGAAATTAGTGAAATAGAAGATCCTTGTATATTAGCAATAGATGGAAAACTATTCTTAAATAAAGATGGTGAATTGTGGACATTAAAACATAAAACAAGTTTATATCTTGAAGCAACTATTGGAGCAAGTATGGCACCTTTGGTTCCTATACCTAATGAATATATTTCTTCAGAAGTGCCTGATAGGTATTTAGGCAGAACAGCTGTAATTTTAAAAAACAATCAGAGAAGAATTGAAGAAAAAAATTTTTTGGAAGAGGTAAGGACTGGTAAATACCGTTATGTTGCAGGAAATAATAGTTCAAATATTAGAAATGTTAATGATAAATCAGTGGGTATAAGACCAATATTTAAAACCTATAACCATTCAACTATAAATGTTCCTGAATTGAATGGTATTAAAGTTGCAGATGCCATGGATTTTCCACAAACAATTGCAACAAAAGAAGAACAAAAAGAATTGGAAGAATTATTTAAGAATAATAAGTTAAATAAAACAAATAGATATTTTCCTACAAGTAGTGAAGGAATTGTTGAAGAATATGAATATGATGGTAAAAAATATGTAAGAGTAACCGCTACATTCTTTCAAAAATCAAAAACTATTTTATCGAATGGTTGCGAATATGATTACGGTAGTAAAGTATGGGTTAGGGTAGAACCTATTAAATTAATTGTTACTAAAGATAATTTTTCATCTTTAACAGAAAAAATATTATTTGCAGGTGTTCCGTATGATAAAACAATTACACAAGATGCAATCACTTGCGTAAGAAGTGGTGTATTTATCCATTTTTTATTAAATAATAATGGAGATGATTTTTTCTTTACAGCAGAAAGTTCAATTTATGATAGAATCGTTTCTGGAACTGATTGGATGAAATTATACTTATATACAAAAAGCAAATATGCAGAATTTAATATTCCTTTTGAAGAAACTGAATTAGAAGCATCTGAAAGATATAAACAAGAATTACAAAAGGTAAAAGAATATTGTAAAAAATATAGATTAGATATGCAATATAATGATTTTAATAAGGACGTAACCAAAGGAACAATTGAATATTCATATAGAAGACCATCAGTAGAATTTTTAAACTCAATAGATAATCCAATAACGGCTACATTAGCTGCATTAGGTCCAAGAGAAATATGGAATAAACAATTTTATAAAGAGTATTTAAAAAAATATGGTTTATATGCAATAGTCATAATAAAAGAAGAAAATATAAATCAAATTTCAAACAAGTTATATGATGATATACTAGATAAATCTTACCGTTATTATTTAGGGTTAGAAAATACTGGGAAAACGTTAACTTTAAACAATGATAAAAAAATAAAGTAATAAATGTAATGTTAAATAGTTTTTCAATTAAAAAAGGGCTGATAAGAAATTTCTTGTCAGTCCTTATATTTTAAGCTCTTTTTTCAATGATACTAATTATTTAATAAATAATAAATGACATAATCATTATTAAAATTATACCAGACATTACTAAGTTTAAATTAAATACTTGAGTTCTATAAAGAATTAAATAACCAATTCTAGCTTTGCTTACTAGGAACTCGCCTACAATTACATTAGTGTAAATTATATGGAGAGAATTTATAACTATTTGAAGTTTGGAAAAAGATAATGACTTGATTTATGACTTGAAAATGAATATAAATTTGGATGTTTAAATAGTGTGGAAGAATATATTAAAAAATTTTTACAAATATAGCATATAGTGTTTGAAAGTGCTAAAAGAAATGTTATAATATTTCAAAGATTACTAAGAAAATTACTAGTGTTATTAATGAAGGAGAAATTAAATGAATGCAGAACAAAAACCAGTAATATATGAATATGAAGAAGTAAATAGAGAAATAATTGTGCTGTTTAAAGATACACCTTTTATTGAAGATGAAAATATATTTAAAAGATCACACTATTTTAAAAATGCTGATAATACAAGCATAACTACTATGTTTAAAGATGAATTACTTAAATTATTTAATGTAGCTGGTGTTAAAGAATTAAAAGACAAAATAGACAATAAAATAAGATTATTATTCAAGGTGGGTACAGGTGAAATGACATATGATGAAAAAACAAATACAGTTATTGTTTATATGGAATCTTTTAAAAATGACGTAGTCAAACCAGCAAATGATGTTAGAAAATTAAAAACAGTAATAGAGAGATTATATAAAAAAGAAAAAGTTTCATCAAATGATATAGTAAATGTTGTTAAGACTTTATCTACTGGTATTGATTCAAATATATTAAAAGACAAAGACAGAGAAAAAGTTGCACATTTAATTAAAAACGGAAAAATTAAAATATCATTGAAAGATGTTACAGATATTAACAAGGATCGATTAAAAGATATAATACAAATTGGAAGAGATTTATTATTAAAAAAATCTGGTGTGGAAAAGAAATTAGGAATAGAAAGAGAGCATATAGGAAAAGAATATGCTTGGCAACGTTATTTTGAAATGTATGGATCATATCTTTTATTTGGGTCTATTGAACAACAAATTCCACAAGCTGCACTTACACTAAATTCAGAACTAAGAAATACCAATAGTAACTTAGATTTGTTAACTATAAATAGATATGGATTTTTAGATGTAGTGGAATTAAAAAAATCAGATGAATTTCTTTTTAAAATTGATGATTCACATGATAATATAGTACCTACATCAAAATTAAGTACAGCTATTTCACAAGTTAATAATTATTTAATGTTATTACCATATTCGCAAGAAAGCGGAGAATTAGTTAAAGGTGCTGAATCTGCAACAGGAATGTTAGTTATTGGATCTACAAATTCTTTAATGAGAAAAGAGCATATAGAAAAATATATGCAAAAAAATAATATGACTGAAAGTGTTGTTAAATTGAAATTAAGAAAGGCACTAAGAGATTTAAATTATTCATATGCTCATATACAAATAGTTCTATATGACGAGCTTTTAGATAATTTAGAAAAATTCATTAATCAAATGGATGTCGAAATGCATATTTAATAATAAAATTAACGAGAGGAAGAACGAGTAATGAAGATGGAAAGACTAAAAGATTTAATCTTATATCAAAGTGAAAACGGTAATGTTCAAATTGCAGTTTTATATGATAATGAGGACTTTTGGTTGACACAAAAAACAATGTCTAAACTATTTAATGTTGCAGAAAATAATATTACTTATCATTTACAGAATATATTTAAAAGTGAGGAATTAAATAAAGATTCAGTTACTCAAAAAATTAGAGTAACTGCTTCAGATGGAAAAATGTACAATACAACTTTTTATAGTTTAGATGCAATTATTGCAGTTGGTTATCGTGTTAATTCTAAAGAAGCCACTAGTTTTAGAATATGGGCAACAAATACATTAAAAGAATATATAAAAAAAGGATACGTTTTAAATACTGAATTATTAAAGAATGGTCCAAAATTTGGTAAGGATTACTTTGATGAATTATTAGTTAAAATCAAAGAAATTAGAGCAAGTGAAAGAAGATTTTATCAAAAGATTACAGATATTTATAAAGAATGTAGTTATGATTATGATAAGAATAGTGAAATTACAAAAGAATTTTACAAGAATGTTCAAAACAAATTACATTATGCTATTACAGGAATGACGGCTCCAGAAATAATATATAATAGAGTTGATTCTAAAAAAGAATATATGGGATTACAAACTTGGAAAAATTCTCCTGATGGTAAAATTTTAGAGACAGATGTAGTAGTTGCTAAAAACTATTTATTTGAGGAAGAGTTAAAAGAACTTAATAATTTGGTATCTATGTATTTAGATTTTGCTGAAAGACAAGTAAAATTAGGTCATATTATTTCTATGCAAGAATGGAAAGATAAATTAGAAATGTTTTTGAATTTAAACGAATATAATATTTTAAAAGATAACGGAAAAATAAAAAGAGAAATAGCAGATAAATTAGCATTAGAAGAGTACGAGAAATATCGAATTGTACAAGATCAAAATTATATTTCTGACTTTGATGAATTATTATTGGAAACTAAAAATATTGAATCGAATAATGATATTTAAAATTATAAAGTTTAGATACATTTTTTAAATTAAAAAAGAAAATAAATTCATATTTTTAATGAAATAACTGATTCCAACTATATTTGCTAGAATTCGCCTATAAATACATTAGTGTAAATTATATGGAGAGAACTTATAACTAAAGGTTTTTGTTTAAAAAATTGTGAAGTTTGGAAAAAAGCTAATTATTTAATTTACGGCTTAAAAAATAAATCTAAATTTAGATGTTTAAATAATCTTGGTAGACTAAAAAATATGGTTTAAAAATGAAGAAGAAAAAGAAGATTATTATATTTAAAAGAAAAAGCAGTATGTAAGGAATTCTTACATACTGCTAATAATGAAAAAATTGTAAAACAAAATATTATAATTTAGATACTATTATTGTTGTTGGATTCAAAGTCAATAGTTAAAAAAACAATAAAATTTAAAATGAGAGCGATAATATATTAAAACAATATTCTGTAAGAAAATGTATTAGACAAAGAAAAACTAAAAATGGAATTTTTTTAATGAATTATTCATGATAAATTATTTGAATCTGGCTTTGACAAATTTATGATTGAAATAAAAAAGGACTGGTAAGAAATTTCTTATCAGCTCTTATATTTTAAGCTCTTTTTTCTATGATACTAATTATTTCATAGATAATAAATGACATAATCATTATTAAAATTATACCAGACATTACTAGATTTAAATTAAATACTTGTGTTCCATAAAGAATTAAATAACCAATTCCGGCTTTACTTACAAGAAATTCTCCCATGATTACACCTATTAGACTCATGGATATATTTAACTTAATACTTGAAATTATTGTTTCTTTATTAGTTGGTAATATTAAATATAATAAAGTTTGTAATTTATTTGCTTTAAATGTTTTAAACATTTTTATTTTATATTCATCTGTATTTATTAAACCATTATAAATAGTTATTAAAGTTACAATAGTGTTGATAAGTAAACTCATCACGATAATTGATTTGTTATTTGCTCCTAACCATATAATTAATAGAGGACCTAATGATACTTTTGGTAAACTATTTAATAAATTTAAGTAGGGATCAAATATTTTTTTTAAAATATCAACATAATAAAATATAATTGCACCTATAAAACCAATAACAGTACCTAATATAAAAGATATTGAAACTTCTTTTAAAGTTATATATAAGTGATAGAATAAGTTATTATTTTTATATAAATCAATTATACATTTAATTATTTTACTTGGAGAAGAAAATATAAAACTATTTATTATTTCTTTACTACTTAATAATTCCCAAGTTAATATAAATAAAACTAGTAACATAATTTGAATGATAGAAATAATCATTTTTTTTCTTTTTATTTTTTTTAAATATTTAATTTGATTAATACTCATTTATCTAAATCACCCCATATTAAATCATAATATATATAGAAATTTTTATCTTTTCTATTTAGGGATGGAATGAGATTTTTTTCTAAATTAATATTATAAATATTTTTAATTATGGCTGGTCT
>ULOH01006609.1_pt1 | contig 62783 bp, 55 predicted proteins | sample 1952421 | NCBI WGS metagenome assembly ULOH01 (sample SAMEA4835599, study PRJEB28245) | human gut metagenome | biome: gut microbiome; material: fecal sample | place: Denmark | collected 2008
AAAAGAACTGCGATAAGTAGTTTAGGTTGGGTTGTAGAGTGGTCAAATACATCAGACTGTAAATCTGACGCCTCCGGCTTCGATGGTTCGAATCCATCCCCAACCACCAAATTTGCTGGTGTGGCTCAATGGCAGAGCAGCTGATTTGTAATCAGCAGGTTGTTGGTTCGACTCCAATCACCAGCTCCATATGGTAGACATAACACTTAGTTAAAACTATATGTTGTGTCTACTTTTTTTGTTGGCAAAAATTTGGCTAAATTTGTGGTGTCAAAAGTGGTGTCAAAAACAAGGGTAAAGCCCTTTGTATAAATTAACTATGTCTTCCCTTAAAAAGCAAATAAACTCAATAAAACTTTAATATTTCAAAATAACACCTTTTTCGACAGAAGGTGTTATTTTTTTACATTCATATATTGCTAAACTCTTTTTTAGGAGGAAGCAAATGCAAATTAGAAACAGAATTTACAACAACACGCTTTATGTTGTTTTAAGCGGCGAACTTGACGAATATTCTGCAACAGAAGTTCGATTAACTCTTGACGAACTTTTTGAAAAAGAGGGATTCAATCAAGTTATTGTTGATCTTTCGGAACTTGAATTTATGGATTCAACGGGAGTTGGAGTTATGCTTGGAAGATATAAAAAACTTAAAGGCAAAAATGTTCCAATTTTTATTTGCAATCCGTCATCTCACGCAGAAAAAATTTTTAAAATGACAGGGCTCTATGAAATTATGCCCAAAATTTCTTAAAGGAGGAAATATGAACATTATCAATGAAATGACATTAACTTTTAAAGCACTTTCGGAAAATGAGGGGTTTGCTCGAAGCGCAGTTGCAGCTTTTTGCATTCAGCTTAATCCAACGCTTGACGAAATAACCGATATTAAAACTGCTGTTAGCGAAGCAGTTACAAATTGTGTTGTCCATGCATATCCAAAGGGGACTGGGAATGTTTCTATTAATGTTAAATTATCAAATTCAGGAGCAATTATAACAATTTCCGATAACGGAATTGGAATTCCAAACTTTAAACAAGCAACTCAACCGTTCTACACAACAAAACCAAAAGAAGAAAGATGTGGGATGGGGTTTACTGTTATGGAAAGTTTTATGGACAGCGTTGTTCTTTCTAAAAATGGTTTAAGCGGACTTACGGTTACAATGGAAAAGAAATTTGGTGAGGCGGAGCAAGAGTTTATAGGTGGCTAATGCTAGACCACGAAACAACATTAAATTTAATTAAAAAAGCGCAAAATGGGAACAGAAATGCAAAAGAAACTCTTATTGTTGAAAATTCGCCACTTATCAAAAGCATAATTAAACGCTATGTTGGCAAGGGAATTGAGTATGACGATTTGTTTCAACTTGGCGCAATGGGATTTGTTAAGGCAATAAATAATTTCAGCGAAGAGTTTAATGTTAAGTTTTCAACTTATGTTGTTCCAATGATAATTGGCGAAATTAAACGCTTTATGAGAGATGATGGAGCAGTTAAAGTTTCAAGAACAATTAAAGCGTTTAATCTTCAAATCAATAAATTTGTTGAGAAATTCCAAAAAGAAAATGGCGTTAAGCCATCAATTGAAGCAATTGCAAAAAACTTTGATGTTCCGCCCCAAGAAGTTGTTTTTGCAATGGACTCTGCAAAAATGCCAATCTCGCTTTACACGCCGTTTGATGATGACGAAAAAGGTCTTCTTTTTGTTGACCGTTTTCAAGAAGAGAATTCTGCCGAGGAACTTTTTAACAACATTTTTTTGCGCGATACGCTTAAAAATCTTGAAAACAGAGATAAAAAAATTATTTTAATGCGTTTTTTTCGTGATAAAACACAAAGCGAAATAGCAAAGGAACTTGGAATTTCACAAGTTCAAGTTTCGCGCCTTGAAACAAAAATCCTTCAAAAGATTAGGGAAAAGATTGCAAAATAAATCAAATTCAAAAAAAAGCAGCAAATTTTGCTGTTTTTTCTTTGTTATAGTATAACAATTGACAAAAGAATAAATAAGTGCTACAAGTATCATATTAGGAGGAATACATGAAAGACATTATCTTAACAGGAATTAAACCAACAGGGAAATTGCATTTTGGAAACTATTTTGGAGCAATTAAACCCGCGCTTGAACTTGCAAAAAATTCAAACACAGAAGCAATGTTTTTTATTGCAGACTATCATGCGCTTAATTTAATTAAAGATGCAAATCTCTTTAAACAAAATTCGCTTGAAGAGGCGGCAACATGGCTTGCTTGCGGGCTTGACGAAGCAAATGTTATTTTCTATCGCCAAAGCGACATCCCAGAGGTTTTTGAACTTAACTGGATTTTGTCGAACGTAACCCCAAAAGGGCTTATGAACAGAGCGCACGCATATAAAGCGGTTGTTGAGAAAAATCTTAATGACGAGAAAGACCCCGACGACGGAATTAACATGGGGCTTTATAACTATCCAATTTTAATGACTGCGGACATTTTGGCAATGAACTCAAAGTTTGTTCCAGTTGGGGAAGACCAAAAGCAACACGTTGAAATTGCGCGCGAAATTGCAAGAATTTTTAACAAAACTTTTGGCGAAACTTTTGTTGTTCCAGAAGAAAAAATAAGCAAAGGGGTTGGAACAATTCCAGGGCTTGACGGAAGGAAAATGAGCAAGAGTTATAACAACACAATTTCAATTTTCTGCGACGAAGCCGAGCTTAAAAAGAAAATCAATCGAATCGTTACCGACAGTTCCCTTCCAACCGATCCTAAATCAACCGATTGTTACATTTTCCAAATGTATAGCCTTTTTGCAAACGAAAAACAAATTGAGGAAATGAAAGAAAAATTTGCAAAAGGAATTTCATGGGGTGAAGTTAAAGCGGCAACTTTTGAAGTTGCAAATAACTACTTGAAAGATATGAGAGAAAAATATAATTTCTATATGTCACACCCAGAAGAAGTTGAAAGAATTTTGCAAGAGGGAAGCAAAAAAGCGCGAGAAATTGCGGCAAATATCTTGAAAAAAGTTAGAGAAAAAATTGGAAAATCAAGTTTTTAAAACTTTTTTATTAAAAAATAAAGGGTTTTTGAAATTTATGTCGAACTTATATATTATCTAACCATAAAAATTGTTACAAGAGGAAAAATTGCAAAAAAGATATTATCCGCCTGAATGGGTTAACGAACTTAGAAGTAAATTAGATATTGTTCAAGTTATTTCATCATATTTGCAAGTTAATAAAAGAGGGAACGTTCATTGGGCCCTCTGTCCTTTTCATCACGAAAAAACTCCGTCGTTTGCAATAAATGAAGATGATCAATTCTATCATTGTTTTGGTTGCGGCGAAGGGGGAGATGTTATTAAATTTGTTCAGCAAATTGAATCAATTTCCTATCCAGAAGCGCTTGAAAAGCTTGCGGAGCGCGCAGGGATGAAACTTCCAGAAGTTGAAGATGGCGAAAAAATTGAAAAAGCAAAACAAGAGAAAGACGAAATTCTTAAAGCACTTGACCTTGCAATGAAAGAATATGAAAAGAATTTGTATGAACCTTTTGCAAAACCTGCGCAAGAATATGTTAAACTTCGAAATTTCAAAAAAAGTGATTTAACAAAATTTCATATTGGCTATGCCAACGGAAACATGATAATTCCTTCGCTTGTTAAACAAGGAGTTAAAGTTGAAACCCTTGTTAAAGCGGGGATTGCGGGAAAAGACGAAGAAAGCGGAAAATATTACGACAAACTTTCAAGGCGTCTTATTTTCCCAGTTTTGAATTCATATGAACAATGCATTGCCTACAGCGGAAGAATTCTTGAAAAAAGTGATTTTAAAGCAAAATATAAAAACACAGAGCAAACTCCTGTTTTTGATAAGGGTTCAAGCGTTTATGCAATTGACCTTTTGAAACAAGCAAAGAGAAACGGAACGCTTAAATACATAATCTTGGTTGAAGGGCAAATTGATGTTATTATGATGCATTCCAACGGGTTTAACACCGCTGTTGCATCGCTTGGAACAGCTTTCACAGAAAAACACGCAGCTAAGCTTAAAAGATTTTCAACCGACATTGTTGTTTGTTATGATGGCGACGGGGCGGGACAAAAAGCAACAATGCGTGCAATTGGAATTTTGGAAAAAGAAGGTTTTACTGTTAAAGTTGCGCGCCTTCCAAAAGGGAAAGACCCAGACGAATTTTTAAAAGAATTTGGCAAAGATGCAATGCAAAAACTTTTAGACAACGCAAAAACTCCAATTGAATATAGGTTGGATTTGCTTAAAGAAAAGTTTGATGTTTCAAAGCCAGAAGGGAAAGCGTTATATCTTAAAGAGGCGTTTGAAATTTTGCAAGCAGTTGAAACATTAAGCGAAAAAGACGTCTATCTTAAAATCATAAGTCAAGTTTCAAATGTTCCAATCGACATTTTGCGACGAGATGCGCAAAGCGGAAAGAAAATGGTTGAAACAAGCGAAGAGAAAAATGTTTTAAGAACAATTGAAGATGGGAATATTAAAGCAGTTAAGTTTGCGCTTAAAGCAATAATTAACCGCGAAACCTATTCGAAATTGGATTTTGACCTTGAAAAATATCTAATAAATCCAATCTACATTTCAATTTTGAAAAAAGTTAAAGAAACAAACTCAAAAGAAGAGTTTTTTGAAAAACTTGATGAAAATGAAAAAGACATTGTTGAAAAGATTTTGGAATTGCAATCGTTTGGCGAAGGAAAAGAATACTTTAACCAGTGCGTTTGGAAAATTGTTGAAAACAACTTGAAAACAAAACAGCAAATGTTAAACGAGCAATATAAAGCCGCAACTTCTTACGATGAGCGAAAAGAAATTGCCGAAAAACTTAATGAAATAATTAAAAAACTTAGCGAAAGAAAATTATAGGAGAGAAAATGGACGAAAAATTTAAAGTTGAACTTAACAGATTTTTGGAAGTTGGGCGAAAAAAGGGGAATGTTAACGAGGAAGACATTTATTTCCGTCTTATGAAATATGACGCAAGCCGCGACGACATTAACGAATTTGTTGACGAAATTGAGAAGAATGGAATTCGTGTTATTCGCGCAAGCGAGGAAGATTTAAGCAAAGAAAGTTTAGACGACATAATTGTTCAAGTTAATGTTGACGACCCTGTTAAAATGTATCTTAAAGACATTGGAAAAGTTCCTCTTCTTTCAAGCGACGAAGAAATTGACCTTGCAAAAAGAATGGCAGAAGGCGACCAAGCGGCAAAAGCAAAACTTTCGGAATCCAACCTTCGCTTGGTTGTTTCAATTGCAAAAAGATATGTTTCCCGCTCAAATATGCAATTTTTGGATTTAATTCAAGAGGGAAATATTGGACTTTTGAAAGCTGTTGAAAAATTTGATTTCACAAAAGGTTTCCGTTTTTCAACATATGCAACTTGGTGGATTCGTCAATCAATAACAAGAGCAATTGCCGACCAAGCAAGAACAATTCGTGTTCCTGTTCATATGGTTGAAACAATCAATAAATTAACAAGAGTTACAAGAACTTTAATTCAAAAACTTGGTCGCGACCCAACAACAAGTGAAATTGCAGCCGCAATGGGCGTTTCCGAAGAAAGAGTTATGGAAATTCAAAGAATTGCAATGGACCCAATTTCTCTTGAAACAACAATTGGCGACGAGGAGGACAGCAAGATAAGCGACTTCATTGAAGATGAAACCGCTCAATCTCCTTTGGAAGCCGCTGCTCAAAAACTTCTTCGCGAACAACTTCTTTCCGTAATTGAAACCTTAACCCCACGCGAACAAAAAGTTATTCGTATGCGTTATGGCCTTGATAATTCCCACCCAAGAACTTTGGAAGAAGTTGGAAAAGAATTTAACGTAACGCGTGAACGTATTCGTCAAATTGAGGCAAAAGCCCTTCGCAAACTTCGCCACCCAAATCGCTCAAAAAAACTTGTTGACTATCGCTCATAGTTTGAAATGATAAAAAATCAACCATTAACCCTCGGTTGATTTTTTTGTTAAATTAAAACAAAAATGAAGAAATTGATGAAAGAAAAAAGTTTTAAAAAAGAACTTGCTCTTTTTGAGGGTTTTATTGTATAATGGGAGATATAAAAGGGGACAACAAAGAATGGACTTTAAAAATGTTTTGGAATATCAAAAAAAAGACGGGGAACTCATTAAAATTGAAAGAGAACTTAATTCTCATCAAAGCAGAAAAATTTCTTCGGAAATGATTAGCGTTGTTAAAAAAGCGCAAGAAAGATCGGCTCAACTTGAAAACCATGCGGGCGCTCTTTCAAAAGATTTTGAGGCTCTTCAAAAAGCATACAATGAGAATGTTGCGCAAATTGAGAAATTTGTTTCAAAAGACCTTGAAGCTCTTTCCCAAAAAGATTTGGAAAGCATTTCGGAAGCTTGCAATGCAATTTTAAACAATATGAATATCTTGGAAAAGAAACTTTTTTCGGCTGCGGAAAATCTTAACATAACTCTTAATGAGTTTGAAAAAACAAAAAAACAATATGGAGCAGCGCGCGCTAAGTATGGCGAGCATAAACAAATTTATGATGCCCTTTTTAAACAAAAAGAGCCAGAAATTAAAACAATCAAAGCAGAACTTGCAAAACTTGAAGGGGGAATTGAACCAAAACTTCTTGCAAAATATAAGCAACTTCGCGCGGACAAACTCTTCCCAGCGTTTGTTAGATTAAACGATAAATCTTGCGGCGGATGCAGAATGGAACTTTCGGCGGCGGAAATTGAAAAGGTTAAAACAAACGGATATATGGAATGTGACAATTGCCACAGAATAATTATTTCACAATAAAACAAAAATTAAAGGTGGGGTTCCCATCTTTTTTTGTGTCTTAAAAATAAATTAAAGTTTGACAGTGTGCGCAGTTAAGTGATAATATATAAATTATGAAAAACGATTTAAAACTACAAAATTTGAAAGGCACAGTTGACTACTTGCCAAAAGAACAAATCCTTAGGGAACAAATTTTTTCAACGCTTAAAGGTGTTTTTGAAAAATATGGGTTCTTGCCTCTCGACACGGCAATTCTTTGCCCATTCGAACTTCTTTCGTCAAAATATGCCGGCGGGGCAGAAATTTTGAAAGAGGTCTATCGTCTTAAAGACCAAGGCGAAAGAGATTTGGGGCTTAGATATGACTTAACGGTTCCTTTCTCGAAAACAATTGCGGCAAACCAAAACATCTCTTTGCCATTTAGGCGTTACGAAATTGGAAAAGTTTTTAGAAACGGGCCTGTTAAACTTGGAAGAATGCGCGAATTCTATCAATGCGATGTTGATGTTTGCGGCATTGAGGGAAGATTTATTGAAGTTGAGTTTTTCCAAATGGCTTTGGAAGGATATAATGCTCTTGGGCTTGATGTTGAAGTTAAATGGAACAACAGAAAATATCTTTCGGGGCTTATTGAAGAATCGGGAATTTCAACAGAGATAACTTCGAAATCAATTCTTGCGCTTGATAAACTTGAAAAAGTTGGCGAAAAGGAAGTTGAAAAAGAACTTTTGGAACTTGGGTGCTCAAAAGAATCGGCTCAAAAACTTTTCAGTCTTCTTTCCCTTCCTTTAAATGAAGTTGAAAAAGTTGCAACTTCAAATCTTCTTAAAGAGGGAATTTTCGAAGTTCAAGAAGTTCAAAAACTTATTAGCGAACTTAATCTTAAAGATTGTGTTTTCTCGTCAACTCTTGCTCGTGGACTTGAAATTTACACGGGAACAGTTTGGGAAATTTTCGATAAAACTGGAAAAGTTAAGTCAAGCCTTGGCGGCGGCGGAAGATATGACAAAATAATTGGAAAATTCATCGACAACGGCTTGGAATATCCAGCGCTTGGAATGAGTTTTGGAATTGAACCAATTTATGTTTTATTGGAAGAAAAACAGCCAGAATTTAATAGAGTTGATCTGCTTATTTATGCTTTCGATCTTAACTCGAAGATTTTGGAAATTGCCTCGGCTCTTCGAAAAGAAGGGGTTAATGTTATTGTTGACTATAAAAACAAAAAACTTAAAAAAGCTCTTGAACAAGCAAACTCGCTTAAAATTCCTTTTGTTGCGATAATTGGCGAGGATGAAATTAAAGAAAACAAAATTGCGCTTAAAAATATGAAAGATGGAACGCAAGTTTCTCTTTCAATTTTGGAAGCGGCAAAACTTATTATTAAGGAAAGAAAAAATGGATAATCAAAAACTTGCAAATTTACTTTTCCCAGACGCAAAAGATGTTTCCTATTGGGAAAACAAATTTCCAAGAAGAAATTTGGTTAAAACACAAGAAGTTACAAGATATGCGCCAAGCCCAACGGGGTTTATGCATCTTGGAAACTTTTTTCAAATGTTTATTTCATATAACCTTGCAAAAAACTCAAACGGAATTTTCATAAAACGCCTTGAAGACACCGATGCCAAGCGCGAAAAAGAAAATGCATTTGAAGTTATTAAACAAGTTATGGATAAATTTGGAATTTTTCCAGATGAATATCAAGAAAAAGGGCAGGAGCCTGTTGGGAATTATGGCCCATACATCCAAACTCTTCGAAAGGACATTTATGTTTCCTATGCAAAGGACCTTGTTAGGAAAGGAAAAGCATTTCCGTGTTTTTGTCGTGCAAAAGACGGGAAAGAGGAAATTTTTAAGGAAAGAGAAGAAAAATTTGCCGTCAACGACGAATTTGAATATGATCCTTGCCGCAGTTTAACTTTGCAGGAAATTGAAGATAAAATTAAAAATGGCGAAAAATTTGCAATTCGTTTTAAAACAAACGGAACAGGGAAAGAAAGAATTAAGTTCCTTGATTTAATTAAGGGCGAAATTGAGGCGGCGGCAAACGCAAAAGATGTTATTTTAATTAAGCAAGACGGAATTCCTCCATATCTTTTTGCACATATAATTGACGACCATTTGATGGGAGTAACAACAATTGTTCGCGGGGAAGAGTATATTTCTTCAACTCCAGTTCATTTGGAAGTTATCGACGCGCTTGGATTCAACAGATTCAAATATTGCCATAACCCTTTAATTTGCAAAATTCCAGAAAACGGGAACAAACGCAAAATTTCAAAGCGCTATGATCCAGAAGCTGATATGCGTTTCTATTTTGAAAAAGGCTATCCAATTCAAGCCGTTTTTGAATATCTTTTGAACCTTATTTCGTCTTCTTTTGAGCCATGGCGCGCAAAAAATCCAGACCTTCCTTGGACGGATTTTAAGTTTGGAATCAACGATATAACAGCTGTTTCTCCTGTTTTGGATATGGCAAAATTTAACGATATTTCAAAAAATATTATTGCAAAAATGACAGCCGAAGAAGTGTTTGAAAAAGCGGTTGAATGGGCAAAAGATTACGACGAAGAGTTTGCAAAATATTTGGAAACAAATAAGGATTATGTTATTAAAGTTTTGGGAATTGACCGTTACACGCCAAAACCAAGAAAAGATATTGCTGCTTTTGGCGAAATCAAACAAGTTTTTTCATATATGTTCGACCCATATTTTAAGCATTCAAACATAGCAGACTTTGAAATTGACCCTCAAAATTTTAAGAAAGCAAAAGAAGTTGTTTCAGCTTATGCAAAAATTGTATCCGCCAAAGATGAAAAAGATGTTTGGTTTGCAAAAATAAAAGAACTTGCTTCTTCTCTTGGCTATGCAACGGATAATAAAGCATATAAGGCAAACCCAGAAAACTTTAAAGGAAATGTTGCGCAAGTTTGTGAGTTTATTCGCGTTGCTTTAACTGGAAGAAAAAATTCACCAGATTTATTCGAAATAATTTCAATTCTTGGACAAGATAAGACCGAAGTTCGCCTTCAAGAATTTGCAAAAAAATTATGAAAAAAGTTGAAAATATCAATTTTTATACGCAAAACGCAGTTGTTTTAGCGCAAAAACTGCTTGGAAAATATCTTTGCCTTAAAAAGGGTGAAGATATTTTTAAAGCAAAAATAACCGAAACTGAAGCCTATCTTGGCAAAACCGATTCCGCAAGCCACGCCTATAAAGGAAAGACAAATCGAAACTCTGTTATGTTTCAAAAGGGCGGAGTTTGTTATGTCTACCTTTGCTATGGAATCCACAATTTGCTAAATATAGTTTCAGGCGAGGGAAATGACCCGCAAGCAGTGTTAATTCGTTCTGTTGAAGGTTTAAATGGACCTGGAAAAGTTACGAAAGAACTTGGAATTGACCGAACTTTTAACGGCAAATCTCTTCTTGAAAATGAAATTTGGATTGAAGACGGGGAAGAGCCAAAACAAATTGAAAAACTTCCTCGCGTTGGAATTGGCTATGCAAGACAAGAAGATCAAGAAAAACTTTGGCGTTTTCGAATTTAAACAAAAAATCTTTTAAAAATGCTTGACAAAAGATTTGTTATATACTAAAATACAAACTGCATTTAAAAGATGCCTCCTTAGCTCAGCGGTGGAGCACTCGGCTGTTAACCGATAGGTCGTAAGTTCGAATCTTACAGGAGGCGCCAAAACAAACTTGGGAACTAACCCAAGTTTTTTTGATGTTAAAAAATGAATATAGAAAAGAGAACTTGCGACCGGCAAGAAACACGAAAGCCCGCAAAGCCGTTTCTTATAGGTTGCGCAAGGGTTCGAATCTTACAGGAGGCGCCAAAACAAACTTGGGAACTAACCCAAGTTTTTTTGATGTTAAAATAAGTAAAAACTATATTAAATAAAAAGCCGCCAGAGATTCTAGCGGTTTATTTTTAAACAAGGCGGTCGAAAATCTTTTCCCCTCTTTGTTCTGTAGGCTCTTTGCTTGAAAGCTCGCTTTCGTTTGTTTCTTCTAATGTTTTTATTTCGTCCTCTTTTTCAAGATTTACATTTGGTTCGGCAACTCCAAAGGCCTTGAAATCTTGTCTTTTTTCTTGTGGAAGTGGCTTTTCCATTGAAACGTCTTGAAACGCTTCGGTTTTAAGTCTTGCACCTGGGGCATAAGACGAAGGGAATTGAGTTGATGATTGAGGTGGAAATTTGTAGGTGTCGGTGTTGCGATATGGATTTGTTATTCCATTTTCATAGTTGTGCATCCCGTTATATCCGCCGCCATAAACTCCGCCAAACCCGTTTCCATATACTCCGCCATATGTTCCGTTCCCGTATGTTCCGTTAATTGGCGAACCATAAACTCCGTTTCCATAGCCATAGGTGTTGGAGTTGTTTGGAAGTTGAGTTGGAGTTGGCGCAATTGGAATTTCTTGGTTGTTTTGATTATTTTGATTTGTATTATTTTCTGTTGTGTTTTGTTTTGTGTTATCGTGTTTTTTATTTTCTTTTTTAATAACGTTTGGAGTTACTGTTTTGTCTTTAAAAGTGTCAATGTTAGATTTTCGTTCGGATTTTTCGGTTTTTTCCTCGTCATTTATGTTGTAATCAGCAATTTTTTCTGGGTTTACTTTATTTTTTGATGAAATCGTTTTTGTTGAATTTGTTGTTGAATTTGCGTTTGGACAAACAACGTTTCCGTCGTTTATAACTGTATTGCCGTTGCAAGTTCCATTTCCGTTGTTAACAGTTGAGTTTCCGTTGCAAGTTCCATTAGGACAGTTTTTAAGGTAAATTCGATTTCCTTTTTCGTCGCGAGTGTATAAGTTTCCGTCGTTATCAAGGCAATAGGTCCTTCCGCTTTCATCGGTGAAACATTTATCGTTTGAGTTGTTTGAATTGTTTGAGTTTGTGTTATTGCCATTTAATAAATCATTAAGATTTTCCAAATTTTTTAAGTTATTTAAAACATCGTTTGATGTGGTGGAATCTGTTTGGCAATTTCCGTTTAAAACGCATTGAAGTTGAGTAAGAAGAGCAAGAATGTTTTGATAGTTTGTTAAGCGATTGTCAAGGCAATTAACAAGCGTTACATATTTTGAACTTATTGTGTCGATTCCGTTTGAAAAGGATTTTTTTTGCGAAAGCCCTTTGCAACTGTTTGAAACTTCATTTCTTGTGTCGGTAAGTTTGTTTGTTGCTTTTGAAAGTTCTTTTAAAAGACTGTTGCAAGATTCTGTTTGCTCTTTTGAAAGTTCAATTTTGTTGTCTTTAAGTTGTTTTGCAACTTCTGCCAAAAACTCGCAATATGCTAAAATGTTGTTTTTGCAATTGCAAATTGAGTCGTTTACGCATACAGCATCGTTAACCATAACATACAAGTCTTCAACCTTTCCAAGATAGGAGTTGTAGCCCGAATTGGTATAGTTAACATTAGTTAGTCTGCGTGGATTATATGTTCCAATTCTTGAAGAAGAAAGAGATGTTCTTGGCATAATTTTAGATTGGTCGTCTTTAATTTCGTCGGTTGAAACAATTTGTTGGTCGATGCTTGGAAGAGTTGTTAAATCTCCCTGTTTGAGAGGAGTAATTCCAGAGGTTATGTTTTCGTTTGGAGAATAGATTTCTGGAATGATAAGTTCCGAAGTTTTTGCTTCCTCGGTTTTATTTAAAATGTTTGTTAATTTGTTAATGTTATATTCAAGAGTGTAGGAAAGCGATGCGTTCGAGTTCCCTGTTGCGCACCCTGCAAATCCAAAACTTAAAATGATAACAAGACAAATGCAAGAAATTGATAAAAACTTTTTCATGTTTCCTCCTTGAATGTTTTTATGCTTTTATTGTGCATTTTTTTTGAAAAAATATGCTTTTTGCGGTTAAAATTTCGTTTTTTGCGCAACATACGGGTTGAAAAGGAGAAATTTCAAATATGGATTTTGCACAAAGAAACAAAAAATATAACGAATATGTTAATTCAAAAATTCCAAAAACAAGAAGTTGGCCAACACTTTTTAATGCTTTTTGGGTTGGCGGGTTAATATGTGTGATTGGGCAAGGAATTGGCGATGGAATTCGCGCAATTTGGCCAGATCTTTCGGGAATGGCTGTTTCGGGCTGGATTTCAATTATCTTAATTTTTATTGCTTCTCTTTTAACAGGAATTGGAATTTACGACAGAATTGGAGCATATGCTGGCGCGGGTTCAATTGTTCCAATAACAGGGTTTTCAAACTCGATAACAAGTCCTGCTATGGATTTTAAAAATGAAGGAATCATTTTTGGGCTTTGCGTAAAGATGTTCACAATTGCCGGCCCGGTTATTGTTATTGGCGTTTTAGCAAGCGCGCTTGTTGGATTTATATACTTGTTTATTTAAGGAGAAAACAATGCAAAAAGAACGAAAATTTCAAACAATTAAATTCAATAGAAAGCCAAGAATAATTGGGAACTATTCAATTGTTGGGCCGAAAGAAGGTGAAGGCCCTTTTGGGAATATGTTTGACTATGTTATGAAAGACGATTTTTTTGGTGAAAAAACTTATGAGAAAGCGGAAAGAAAAATGCTTGAACATGCAATTTTTGGAGCAACAGACAAGGCGCATATCAACCCAAAAGACGTTGATATGCTTGTTTGCGGCGACTTGCTTAACCAAATCATAACCTCAAGTTATGCGGCACGTGCGTTCGATGTTTGCTATCTTGGAATTTTCTCCGCCTGCTCGGCAATGGCGCTTTCAATTGGGATTGGTGCAACAATGATTGATGGGGGTTATTTCAACACTGTTGCCTGCGCAACATCAAGCCATTTCTCAACCGCCGAACGCCAATTTCGTTTTCCTCTTGAACTTGGGAATCAGCGTCCTCCAACAGCGCAATGGACCTGCACGGCTTCGGGTTGCACAATTCTTTCAAGCGAAGGCGAAGGTCCATACATTGATTCCATAACCTTTGGAAAAGTTATGGACTTTGGAATTTGTGACGTTAACAATATGGGCGCAGCAATGGCACCTGCCGCAATGGAAACAATGATTTCGGTTTTTAAAGACACAAAAACAAAGCCGGAAGACTATGATTTAATTGTCACGGGCGACCTTGGGAAACTTGGCGTTGAAATTTTGCTTGACCTTATGGAAAATCAAGGATATAAACTTGGAACAAACTATGGCGATTGCGGACAAATGATGTTTTATCACGACCAAAATGTTTTAATGGGAGGCTCTGGTTGCGGCTGCTCGGCATCAATTTTCAATTCATACATTGTTGAACGTCTTAAAACGGGTCAGCTTAAAAAAGTTTTGTATGTTGCAACTGGCGCGCTCCTTTCAACAACTTCTTGCCAACAGGGTGAGTCGATTCCAGGAATTGCGCATGGCATTGTTATTAAAAGTGAACCTCCTTTCAAAGAGAAAACAGTGACAAAAGAAGAGAAAAAAGAGTTTGCAAAAGAAGTTAAAATTAAAGTTGAAAAATTTAACACGGAGGAGGATTAAGTGTTATGGAAATTTTTTTGAGATATCTTTATGTTTTTCTTGTTGGCGGGTTTGTTTGTATGATTGGTCAGATTCTTGTTATTCGAACAAATATGACAACCTCAAGAATTCTTGTTTCATTTGTCCTTCTTGGTGTTTTGCTTGAGGCAACAACTGCTTATGACTATATATATAGCATTGCAGGAGCAGGAATTTCCGTCCCAATTGTTGGATTTGGCGCAAGCCTTGCAAAGGGGGCAATAAGTGCTGTTAAAACAAAAGGAATAATTGGAATTTTCACGGGCGGCTTGGAGGCAACCGCTGGGGGAATTGCGGCGGCAGTTATTTTCGCATTTATCTTCGCACTAATTTTCCGTGCAAAAACAAAAAAATCATAAAAATATGTTAAAAATTTAAATAGAATTTAAAAAAACACTATTTTTTAGTGTTTTTAATTTATTTTTTAATTGATTTTTTTAATTTATTTTTATTTAATTTATTTTTATTTCTAATTTATTAAATAATTAAAATAATTAAAAAATAAAAGCAAATTATTTTTTGCTTTTATTTTTTCCATTCAACATCAATCAATCTGTCTTTATCAAAGAAAGAAACATTAGGGCATTGTTTTCTGTGGACAATAATTCCACGGCCCTGGGAAACGAATCCAACAATTTCGTCGCCTTCAATTGGACAGCAGCATTTTGCAAATTTAACCATTAAATTATTAACGCCTTTAACATCAATTTTGTTGTCGCTTGGCTTATATTCAATTGATTCAATGTGCTGCGTTTGGAGTTTTTCTTGTTGTTTCTTTATGTCTGTTTGATAGATTTGAATTAATTTTCCTGCAAACATTTTAGCGGAATATGCGCCGTGTCCAACGCTTGCCAAAAGTTCATCTAGTTCGGAAAAATTAAACTTATCAAGCAAAACTTGAATATATTTTTTCTCGGTCACTTTTGAAACAGAATAGCCAAGATTTTTAATTGCTGCCTCAAACATTATTTTTCCGTTTTTTATGTTTTCTTCCTTCATTTCCTTTCTGAAGAAAGCAAGAATTTTGCTTTTGGCTTGTTGAGTTTTAATAACTTTAAGCCAATCGCGCGATGGCCCGCGTGAGTTAGGGCTTGTTATAATCTCAACAATATCCCCGTTTGAAAGGGGTTTGGTTAAAGGTTGCATTTTTCCGTTAACTTTTGCGCCAACACATTGGTTTCCAACTTCGGAGTGAATTAAATATGCAAAGTCGATTGGGGTTGAGTTTTCTGGCATATGAAGAACTTTTCCTTTTGGCGATTGAACAAAAATTTCGCCGTCATAAATGTCAACTCGAAGAGAATTGATAAGGTCTTCGCTCGACATATATTTTTCGTTTTCCATAATTTCGCGAACCCAGCCAAGACGCTCGTCAAGTGAATCTTGTTTGTTGCGTTTTTCTTTATACATCCAGTGCGCCGCAACACCAAATTCTGCCATACGGTGCATTTCTTGCGTTCTAATTTGAATTTCAACTGGAACACCTTCAAACATAATTGTTGTGTGGAGAGATTGATAGCCGTTGGATTTTGGGATTGAAATGTAATCCTTAAATCTATTTTGAAGAGGCATAAAATTCTCGTTGATTTTTCCAAGAAGGGCATAGCAATCGGCAACAGTGTTTAAAATTGCGCGAACGGCAACAAGGTCGTAAATTTTGTCAAGGTCGCCGCCTTTTTCTTTAAGTTTTTTGCTTATGCTATAGATATGCTTTTTCCTTCCCATAATTTCGCCGGAAAGCCCAAGTTCATGCATAAAAATTTTAATTTGATGTTTCAAATCTTCAACAGTTTTTTCGCGTGCTAGGTATCTTTTGTTAACCTCGCGCTTAATTTCCATAAATTCTTGTGGGTGGAGCATTTCAAAGGCAATGTCTTCAAGCTCGCTTTTAACAGAGGAAAGCCCAAGACGCGCTGCAAGAGGGGCAAACAAATCTAAAATTTGTTTTGCTTTTTCAGTTGCAGTAAGTTCGTTTTGAGTTTTAAGCGCTTTTTCATTAAGGTTTTTTGTTTCAATTTTTTCTTCGGCAAAGGCAGAACTGTATAGTTTAATTTCTGCCAAAACAAAACAAATTTTAACTAGGATCACGCGAACATCTTTTGCAAGAGCGAAAAACATTTGACGAATGTTCTCGGCTTCTTCTTGTTCGTTTGTGTAGGAAATTTCAATAAGTTTTTTAAGCCCATGGAGGAATGCCAAAGTTTCTTCGCCATATATTTGTTCGATGGACTTTTTAAATTCGGTGCGTTTAATGTCAATTTCTTTTTTCCGTTCGTCTTCTTCTTTGCGCCTTGTTTCGTCGAAAGATTTAAGTTCGGCTTCGGAAGGAGGAACATAGATTGCGGTTTTAATGTATGGATAATATAAATAGCATGCAAGAACGCATTCATCGCCAAGATGAAGTTTTTTAACTTGTTCAATTGCAATCTCGCAAATTTGTTTTTCTTCTGGATTTGCAACTTTTTCAAAAAGTTCTTTTGCGCTTTTAAGTTTTTCTTCCATCTTTTTATATTATAACAAACAATTGATTTTTAGAAAAGAAAAAAGAGGCAAATTTTGCCTCTCTCGCTAGAAAAAATTATGGCTTAAAATCTATTTTGTTTCAAGGTTAAGATAGTCGGCTGGGTTAACTTCTCCTTCGTCGCGGAAGAGTTGGAAATGAAGGTGCTTTCCGCTTTTTGTTTCGTTTTTAGCAGTTGAACTTATTTCGCCAATTTTTTGTCCACGCTTAACAGTGTCGCCTTCCTTAACAAGAACATTTGTGTCAAGCGAGCCATATTTTGCCGTGTAAACGTCGTTGTGTTTAATGATAACAACTGTTCCTTCAAGGTCGTTTGTGTAGACTTTTGTAACTGTTCCTTCCGCGCTTGCAAGAACGTCAAGTTTTTCGCTTGTTAAATCAACGCCGTGGTGGGTTGCAAACCAGCCAAGAGTTTCGTTATAAACAAACTTATCTGTTACGTGCGCTGTTAAAACCGAGCAATCTTCAAGAGGAAGGTCGAAGGTTAAAGCATAGGCATTAACGGGTTCAATTGGGTCTTTGTTTTCAACATCAAGCTTTGTTTTTCCTTTGAGTGAAGTTAAAACAACGGTTAAAGTTATTGCAAGAATCAATGCTGCGGCAATGAAATAGTAGCCATATTTTTTCATAAAATTAGTAAATTTTTCGCCTCTTTTGTCAAGTTTAATTTCGTTTTCCATATTTTTTTGTTCCTCCATGCAACAATTGTTGACACAATTTATCAATTTATACATAAACTCCAAAATTTAATATCCAGTTTGTATTATTGGGAACCCAACAATTGATTTTTCGCCGTTAAAAGCAATTTGAAGATTAACTTTTTTGTTATTGCAAACAATGAAATTGTTAATGTTTTCAACAAAGCAATAGTAGATTTCAAGATTTTCGTTTTCTAAAAATTGTTTGCTATGTAGTTTTGCGTTAAGAGTTTTAATGATTTCTCTTGGGGAAAGTTCTGTTTCAAAGCAAAAACTGTTTGGCGTTTGAATGTTCTCAACAACTGTTATTTCGCTTGCGCCAAGTTTTTCAAGTGTTTCTTTTTCCTTTCCGCAAACAAAAACGGCGCAAAGAAGCGCAACAACTAAAATAAAAATCCCAAGACGAACTTTAAGTGTCATGGGATTATTATTGACAGAATTTTTCGCTCTTAAACAACATTCAAATAGCCATAGCGCGAGAGCAGGGAAGGAAGAAGCGACGAAGAAAAAACAGGAAGAATTTCAAGCGATGAAAAAAGTTCGTTTTCATCAATCATTCGAAGTCGCTTTGAATTTGAATTTAATGCTAGAAGTTTTCCGCGAAATTTTGAAATGTTAACTTGTTTTTCCAAACATTTTTCAACAAGTTTAATTCGTAAAGTCTGAATTTTAAATTGTAAATTTTGATTTAATAAGTAATTTGTTTTTAAAATATATCTATTAAATATTTCTTCAATTTCAGTTGAAACGTGGAAAAAATCTGTTTTTTTGCTTAATATTTGCAACATTTTCTCTCTTTCCGGAATGTTTTTTGGCAAAACTAATTTTTGTTTTAAAAAATTTGAATAACATTTCAAAAGAACTTGGCTGCAAAGCAGATATTTTTCTCCAAAGTTATGTTTAAGAGTTGAGCAGTTAATTAAATTTGAAAGCATAAGCGCGCTGTTTTCTGTTTTAAAGGAAACAAGAGAAGAAAGGTCGAAAACATAGTCCATTAAATTTAAAATTGCAAATGAGTTTGAAAGCGAAAGCCAGCCGCAAAGTTCTTCAATCTTTTTAATTTTTGATTTTATTTCTTGAAGATTAACATTTTGTTCGCCTGCAATAAGGTTTTGGGTTTCAAGAGCAAAAACATACTCCAAAAGTCCAAGCGAAAAGCAAAGCGTTGAGGTTATGAATTGCTCTGGGCTTTCGTTAATTATCCTTTCGTCAAGATATACTTTTGCTGGTTTTTCTGTTTCAACAATTTTTGGAATTGAATCGCATAAAACTGCGCATGAAGAAAAAATTCCAAAGTGGGTTATTGTTGTTGGAACAATAACGCAAGGAAGCGAAAGTTTTTTTGCAACAATTTTTGCCGTGTCGGCAACGGTTCCTGCGCCAAGCGCAACAACAACCGACGCACCTTTAACAAAAGAGCAGGCTTTTAAAACGTTTTCGCTTGTGCAAGTTGCGTTTTTTGGCAAACTGTATGTCCAAAAAGTTACGTTGTTTTCTTTAAGCAAATTTGAGATTATTGGAAGAAATTTCTCTTTGGGAGTTGGTGAGGTTAAGATGAAAACCTTGTTATATTGTTTAATTTGTTGGGAAAACTTTTTAATTGCATCTTTTTCAAAAATTACATTGTTCTCTTTCATATCATTATGATAACACTTGTTTATTTGCGAAAAATCGCGAAAAAAAAGGAAAAAGATATATTAAAGGGAAAACAAAATTTGTTTTGCCAAACGAGCAAAAAGATGTAGAATATCTGTAACTTATGTGCGAAATTGAATGTATTATTGAGAGAATAAAATTCAGGAACGAAGAAAACGGTTGGACAATTGCCGTTGCTTCAACAAGCGACGATGAAATAACAATTGTTGGAAAATTTCTTAACATTAACATTGGCGAAGCGTTCAAAGTTTATGGCGATTTTAACACATCAAAATATGGCGAACAATTTGAAGTTGAAAAATATGAATGTGTTGAACCTAAAACAAAAAAGGGAATTGTTAAATATCTTTCAAGCGGTTTAATTCGCGGGGTTGGCCCGGTTACTGCGCAAGCAATTGTTAACGAATTTGGGCTTAACACTCTTGAAGTTATTGAATTTAACCCTAGCGAACTTTTGCGTGTTAAAGGGATTTCAAAGAAAAAAATTGAAGTTATTTCCGAAAGCTTTCTTGACGTTAAAGAAATGCAAAACGCAATGATTTTTTTGCAAACATACAACATTTCTTCTAATATGGCAATTAGAATTTTCGAGAGATATCGCGCGCAAACCGTTGAACTTGTTAAACAAAACCCATATCGCCTTGTTGAAGACATAAGCGGAATTGGATTTGCAAGCGCAGATAAAATTGCAATGGAAATGGGAATTGCAAAAGACAGCCTTTTTCGAATTAGAGCAGGAATTTTGCATCTTCTTTTGGAAGCGTCGGAAAAAGGTGGGCACACTTTTCAATATCGTCCTCAGGTTGATTCAATGCTTGCCGCGCTTCTCGATTTGCCAAAAGACAACTGCGAAAGCCTTGCCGAAAAAGTTTATGACATTCTGCAAAAAGAAAACATAATTAAGGTTTTTTGGAAAGATAATAAAGAAATTATCACAACAACTAAATTATATAACACCGAAAAATCTGTTGCTTCAAAACTTGCTCTTTTGCAAAACTCGTCAATAAATCTTGCGCTTGACGTTTCGAGCGAAATAGACCAATTTGAAAAGAGAAACAAACTCGACCTACACAACGACCAAAAAAACGCAATCAAACTTGCAATTTCAAATGGGGTTTGCGTTATAACAGGCGGGCCAGGAACGGGGAAAACAACAATCATTTCTTGCATTCTTGAAATTTTTAAAATGCAAAGGAAGAAAACGCTTTTGCTTGCGCCAACAGGGCGCGCGGCAAAAAGACTTTCCGAAACAACAGGGCTTGATGCGCGAACAATTCATCGCGCTCTTGAAATTAACTATAAAAACGATGGCGGACTTTTTGTTTATAACGAAAACAACCCAATTTCTTGCGACGCCGTTATTGTTGACGAAGTTTCAATGGTTGACATCAACCTTATGTATAATCTTCTTAAAGCAATTCCGAAAGGAGCAAAACTTATTCTTGTTGGCGATAAAGACCAACTTCCATCTGTTGGCGCAGGAAATGTTTTGGCAGACATTTTGGCAAGCGAAACAGTTCCAGTTGCGGAATTAACTAAAATCTATCGTCAAGGAAACAACAGTTTAATAATTTCTAATGCGCACTTAATTAACAGCGGCGAAATGCCTGTTTTAGATAATAGGAGCAGCGATTTCTTTTTTGAAGCAAAGCAAACTCCGCCCGAAACATTTGAAGCAACTGTTAATCTTGCAACAAAAAGAATTCCAGCCTATTTAAAAATTGAACCGCAAAAAATTCAAGTTCTTGCTCCTTTGAAAGCAGGGGTTTGCGGGATTGAAAATCTTAACAAACAACTTCAACAAAAACTTAACCCGCCTTCAATGCTTAAAAAAGAAATAACAGTTGGGTCAATTATTCTTCGCGAAGGCGATAAGGTTATGCAAACTGCAAACAACTATAATCTTGAATGGAAAAAAGATGGAACTCTTCCTTGCTTTGAGGAAAATGGGAAGGGGGTGTTTAATGGCGACATGGGAACTGTTTCAAAAATTAACTTGCAAACAGGTGAGGTTGAAATAACTTTTGACGACCAAAAAATTGCAACCTATCCTCGCGGAGAATTAAGCCAAATTTCGCTTGCCTATGCGATAACAATTCATAAAAGCCAAGGGTCGGAATTCGACGTTGTTATAATTCCGCTTGTTAGTGGACCAAGCCTTATTTTAACAAGAAATTTAATTTACACTGCTGTAACACGTGCAAAAAAAATGGTTGTTTTGGTTGGGGATAAAGGTGCGCTTGCAAGAATGGTTAAGAATTCTCACACAGCAAAGCGTTACACGCTTTTAAAAGACTTTTTGATTGATGAAAACAACAAAATGAAAAAACTTTTTGGAGAATAAACAAAAATGGAATCTTTTAAAGAATTTTTTGATGTTGCTCTTGAAACACTTTTTCCAAGCGGACTTGTTTGCTTTATTTGCGGAGATGAGGTTCAAGAAAGCAAGTTTGAACTTTGCAATAGGTGCGAAAAGAAAATCCCGCTTGTTAAGAAACATTGCTTGAAATGTGGAAGTCCAATTTATTCCGATGCAAACTACTGCTTAACTTGCAAAAGCAACAAAAGATTTTTCGATTTTGCGCGCTCTGCATTCATCTATCAAGATGAAATTGCTTATGTGATTCAAGAACTAAAATATAATAATAAGAAATATTTGGCGCGTCCTCTTGCAAAATTTCTTGAAAAAGAGTATTTGCTTATTAAAGACAAAATCAAGCCTGTTGACTTCATAATTCCAATTCCTCTTTCAAAAGAGAGGTTCAAGAAAAGAGGGTATAATCAATCGGAACTTCTTGCTTGCGAACTTTCAAAACTTATTAACATTCCAACAAACACGGAAATTGTTGAAAGAATTAAAAACACCGAAACGCAAACAAAACTTTCGTTTGTTGAAAGACAAGAAAATCTTAATGGCGCATTCAAAGTTACATCAAGGGCAAAGGTTAAGAATAAAAGTTTCATTTTAATTGATGATGTTTTAACAACGGGTTCAACCGTTAGTCATTGCGCCGAGGTTTTGAAAAGAGCGGGTGCGAAAGCTGTTTATGTTCTAACCGTTGCAACAACCAACAGTGATAAAACCTAAAGAGCCCCATTTTTCAAGGGAAAGAAGCAAAAGCTGAAATAAAAAACTTTTGAAAAAGTGTTAATTTATTTTGTTTATTGCTAAATTTATGGTATTATTAGAGCGTTAGATGGAAATAATTCCCCTAGCAAAATAAAGAATAAAAGGAGATTTTAAACAATGAACAAAGGAGAATTAGTAAAAGCTATTGCTGCAGAAGCAGGATTAACACAAAAAGAAGCAGGACTTGCTTTCGACGCATATGTTAATGCTGTTACAAACGAATTGAAAGCAGGCAACAAAGTTACTGTTCCAGGATTTGGAACATACGAAGTTAAAACAAGAGCTGCAAGAACAGGAATTAACCCAGCAACAAAACAAGAAATTAAAATTCCAGCATGCAAAACTCCAGTTTTCAAATTCGGCAAAAGCTATAAAGACCAATTTTAATTTTGCTCTTTAGTTTTTAAATTTTGCTCCAACAATTGTTGGAGCTTTTTTTATTCTTGACAAAAACGTTTTTGATGGTAGAATTTAAATATGGAAACTGTTTTGCAAACCCTGACAAATGGGGTTATTCTTGGCGCAAATTACAGAAAAGAAGAATTTTTTAACCCAAAATTTGAGAATTCCAACAAACTCAATTTAGTGGTGTCAACTCAAATCAGAAAAGAATTTGTTGATTTTTCAATCTGGGAAAAGCTTTTTGTTTCAAATTTTTATGGGAAAAATGAAAACGGAATTATTCTTGAAAAGCCAAGCAACAAGAAAACAAAAGTTGAGGAAATTAAGTTAGATATCAACCGCGAATTTGAAAAACTTTGCGCGATTGCAAATGATTTTGCTTTTTTTGAAATTCAAACTTCAAATAATAAGTTTCTTGATCGTGTTTTTGAAAATTCAATTAAAAGACTTGAGAGAAGCGGCGAAAAGCATAAGATTCAAGCAATTCTTGAAAATAAACAAAACATTATTGCAAACGTTGCAAAAAAATGTGCGGAAAGCCAACAGGCGGAATATAAACACATTGTTGATTTAATTAAAGATTTAAATTTTGAGCCGGCTTTCAAGGTTCTTATGCTTCGAGAAACTCTATTACATTCTTACTGCCAGAAAATTGAGGACGGGAAAATTAAAAATTATGTTGAAAAAAGAATTCAAAATCAAACCTTGCTTGGTCATTTGGCGTTTAGTGAGCCAGTTCTGAATTACATATATCATAACGTTGAAAACTATTCTTGTTTTTCAAATCTTTATTTTGATGCCATTAACAGCTCTCGAAAATCTGTTATTAAAGCCAACGAAATTTCTCTTGAAAATGTTAACACATTTGGCAAAGGGGAATGGATTAAGTTTGAAGGAAAACCCAACAACGAAAAAGAATACCTAAATAATGCAACAAAACTTTCCTCGCTTGTTCAAAACACTCCTTGGTGCACGAAACAACTTGCGGTTTCCCAACTTGAGGCGGGAGATTTTTTCGTTTTTGTTGACACTTTGGGGTTCCCGCGCATTGCAGTTAAAACAACCGGCAACAGTATTGATGAAGTTCGTGGAATTAAGGGCGGAGATGCTCAAGAAATTGAGGAAGAATTTCGTTTGGTTGCAATTGAATTCCTTGAAAAGAACAAGGATATTAAAAACGGGAAGGATTGGCTCGAAAGAGAGGAATGGAATAAAAGACTTGTTGGCTGGAAAACAAAAATTGAGAACCAAACTTTTAAGGAAGAAGATGTTGCAAGTTGCCTTAAAGATTTTGTGAACACAGATTTTAATGCTCATGCATGTTTTAAAAACTCAAATCGACAAGAACTTATTGAAACAATGCCAAAAGCAAAAAATCTTTTTGGGAAAGTTCTTAAATGTCAAAGCGAAAAAATTTTATTTGGAGATTATGATTTTAATGGAAATTATGAAACGTGCCCATATGAGGTTATTATTGGAAATGCAAAATTCTTTTCGTGTTTAACAAAAGACATTGGGGATTTAAAGTATATTTTTGGTGATGCCGATTTTTCAAGTTGTGGGATTGTAAGTTTAAATAATTTAACAAAAATTTGGGGGAATGCAAACTTTTCGTGTTCACAAGTTATTGATTTTGGAGAGCTTAAAGAGATTGGCGAAAATGCATATTTTGGAGTTTCAAAAATAACAGACTTAAAGAATCTTGAGAAAATTGGAGGTCATGCATATTTTGTAAATTCAAAAATTGAAACCGCTCCAAACTTGAAAAATATAGAAGGTGAAATATATTTTAATAAAGAAAAATTTTCAAATTTGCCAATTTTTGAGCAACTTGCAAAGATAAAAAATATTGAACAAACGAAAAGTAATCCTAATTCAAAAAAAATAACAAAAATTAAAACAAAAAAATATTTTTTGATAAATTTAAAAAATAAAAAAATTGATAAAAATTTAATAAATGACGATTTATTATCTAATTTAAATAATTTAATTGAATATAAAACCGAAACAGTTGAAATTGACGAAAAATCCGTCAGTCTAGAGGATTTTAGGATAAAAAACGACCAATTTAATTTTTAATTTTAATGATATAATAAATGCTATTTCGACAAAATAGCATTTTTTTATATTTTAAATTTGAAAAAATTAAGTTTAAAATTAAAATTATGAAAAAAAATCGCGTTAATCTTAACAAAAAAGATGTTTTTGTTCAAATTATTAAATATTTATTATTCTTTTTTGGATTTTATGTTATTAGCAAAGCAAACATAAACGGGCTTATCTATCCCTTTTCGTTTGGCTTTTTGTTTGCCCTTATGTGGTGTAACAATAATGTTTTAATCCTTTCGCCTTTATATATCGCGGGAACCTTTCTTGGCTCGTTAAATTTGAATTCGCTTTACAGCGCAATTGGAACGGTTGTTGTTTTGCTTATTTGTTATGGAATCCACTATAAACTTAAAAAACGAATTCGCTATTGGCAAATTGGACTTTACAGTTTGCTAAGCCAAGCAGTTTTTCTTGTCCTTTCAATTCTTGGGGGCGGAAATCTTGTTTACATAATTCTTTCGGTTGTTTTTGGGATATTATTTTGTTTTGCGTGCGTTAAAATTTTTGAAGCCATTTCAACAAAAGGGTTTGCATATAAGTTCACGGTTGACGAAATTATTTGCGCGGCGGTTGTTTTAATGGCTCTTTCAAGCGGGCTTAGCGAATTTTCGCTTGGGAAATTTGAACTTATTAAACTTTTCGCTTGTTTGATTATTCTTGCTGTTTCAAACACATTCAACATTTCAACTTCGCTTTTCACGGCTGGTATTATGGGGTTTGGGGCAATGCTGAATTCCAACAGTCCAATCTACATTGCCGCGTTCATTATTTGGGCGATGGCGGTTTCGTGCTTTAAAACAAGAAACAGAATTTTTGGCGCTGTTGCGGTTCTTCTCGTTGAAGCGGCATTAGGCTGGTTTTTCAAGTTATACTACGACTATTCAATTTTCGGTTATCTTCCTGTTATCATCGCGGCGCTTGCATATGTTGTTATTCCAACAAAGGTTTATGACGAACTTTCCGGATTCTTTGGCGCAACGGCAAGCAAAAGCGCAATGAGAAATGTTGCAAACAGAAACAGCGAAAACATTGCACGAAAACTTGGCGAACTTTCCGAAGTGTTTGGCGAAATGGATTCTTCGTTTCGTGGTTTTATTAAGGGCGGGCTTTCCAAAGAACAGGCAAAAGAAATGCTTTCAAGCGACCTTAAATCTAAAGTTTGTGCTGATTGCCCAGAGCGAAATAAATGCCACAGACAATATGCCGAAGAAACAAAAAAAGTTTTTGCAACAATGGTTAATGCGGGGTTTGAACGCGGAAAAGCAACTCTTATTGATGTTCCTCCATATTTAACAACAAGATGCAACAGGGTTAACACTTTAATTTCAACAATCAATCAAACAAGCGCGCAATATAAACAATATGCAGGGCTTATGAACAATTTTGACGCAAGTCGAACAATTGTTGCCGAACAACTTGGGGGAGTTTCAAAAATTCTTCGAAATCTCTCGCAAGAAGTTAAAAAGCCAGTAACTTTCGATTCGTGGAAAGAAAACAAAATCATTGAAGAACTTTCGTTCAGCGATATAACTTGCAGCGACGCCGTTGTTTACGACCAAGACAAGGAAAACCTTTGCGCAACGCTTGTTGTTAAAAATGAGGACGCCGAAAAAGAGCAAATTGCGAATGTTGTTTCAAAAATTTGCGGCTCAAAAATGAGTTTGGAAAACGAAAGCCCTTCGGGAAGAAGCGGCTGGACGGCGCTTAACTTTAAAACAAGCCCAGTTTATAACATTGTTTTTGGAACGGCTGCAACAAAAAAAGCAACAAGCAAAGTTAGCGGCGATTCCTATTCCTTAATTAAAATTGACAATGAAAAATTTATGATGGCTCTTTGCGACGGAATGGGGAGCGGGAAAAAGGCAGAAAAGAGTTCGAATCTTGCAATGGGACTTGTTGAAAATTTCTATCGCGCGGGTTTCGATAACGACATAATTCTTTCTTCAACAAACAAACTTCTTGCGCTAACGGGCGAGGAAATGTTCTCTGCGCTTGACCTTGCGGTTATCGACCTTCGAAAAGGCGTTGCCGATGTAATTAAACTTGGCGCTCCTGTTGGGCTTGTTAAGCATATCAACACAATTGACGAAATTGAAGGGAATTCTCTTCCTCTTGGAATTGTTGACGAAGCATCTGCAAACATTAAAAAACTTGTTCTTTCCTCTGGGGATTTTGTTATTCTTGCAACCGACGGAATAACCGATTCGTTTGTTTCAAACGAAGAGTATGCAAATTTTGTTAACAATCTTTCTCAGGCAAACCCTCAAATTCTTGCAGAAGAAATTTTGAAAAAAGCGCTTGAAAACTGCGGGGGCTCGGCTGTTGACGATATGACAATTATTGTTTCGAAGATATTTAAAAATTAAAAATTAAATTAAAAATTAAATAAAATCGCAAAAATATAATCAAATTTGCGATTTTTTAATTATTTTTTGAATTAAAAATGAATTTATTTTTAATTTTTAATTATTTAAATTAAATAATAATCAAGCATAAAAATTTTTTAATTATTTAAAATATATATATTTAAAATACTTTTAAATATTTTATGTAATCATTTGGTGAATTTTGGCGAATTGTGTTAAAATCAAAAATGAAAACTTTTAGGATGGGGGATTTATGAACACATCATCAAAAACAAAAAACACACTTATCGCAATAATTCTTTCGGTTGTCTTAATGCTTGCTGCTTTTTTAACCGCTATTTTTGCTGTTAAAAAAGACAATCTTTCTGCCGATGAATATAATTATGGGGAGTTTAACGAAGCGGGATATTATTCTCTTAACGGCGTAACTTTCTATGGCGTTAAGGTTAGAAAGGGTAGCAGCAGCGGAACTTATTGGCCTTCATATGAAATTGTTATGGAAGATGGAAAGCCAGCAATTGTTAAATTTGGCGAAACAATTCTTTTGAAAGAAGATGAAGCAATTATGCTTTGCTTTGCAAGACAAACAGATGACGGGGAAAACTCCGGGCTTATTGTTGACGCTGACGGAGCAATAATTTCAAAACCAGTTGACTACTTAAATGCAACAATTAAGGTTGACGGAAAAACGGGAACCGATGCTGTTGAAAATAACCTTCCAAGAGCCGAGGGAGAAGCATACAACAAGGAACTTGGATATTTCATTGACCCTAACGGAATTGTTGGCTCGGCAAACGGAAAACTTGGAGTTAACAGCGGAAACGAAGGAAAAGTTGAATTTTCAACAAAAGAATATGAAATTGAAGGAACTTTGCAAAATTTCAGCTTTATGTTCTATGTTTTTAAAGAATCAACCTATCGCAGAACAGAAACTGTTAACACATCACAACCATTTGTTCGTCCAGACACGGAAATAACTGCAACAAGCCATGTTTCCGACCCAACAACAAAACAAGATTACTACGCAGAATATTTCTATTACTATCAAAATCAAGATTTACCATACTTAACTTTCGACCCAACAAGATTTGAAGTTACAATTGAAAAAACAGTTCACAGAACTTCAACAACCTACACTTTTGCTTTTGATAAAAACGCAACAAGCGGGAAAGAAACTGTTTTGAACACAAAAGTTACAAAAGTTGTTAGCGAAATTAGCGGAGGAAAAGTTCTTCAAACAATTTCGCAAGCGCTTTCAACAATGGACATTTATGCTCGAACTCTTCGCGTTGAGGAAGAACACGGAACGGGAAGAATTAGAGTTTATTTTGAAGACCTTGGCGATTATGTTATTACCTATCGCGCAGTTTACCACGATAACGATGAAAAGGTTGTTTTAACAAACCTTAATGAAAATTCAAGAGCCGATAAACTTTCAATTTTTGGAACTGAATTAACCTATCAAGACTATATCAACGGGCAAAGTCCTTTAAGAAACAAAAACAACACATTCTTTGCCGACTTAACCGGAATTCTTGGAAAGGGAACAAACAAATTTGAAGAAGTATTCCAATATGTTAATGTTGTTGAAAACAAGTTTGAGATTAAAGATGTTGAATACGAAATTAAATTTTCAGAAGAAACTCCATCAATCGCAACGAAATTGATTTATTCCGGTGGTGAAATTTTAATTAAGGATAATAAGTTTAAAATTGGCGAGATTGAGTATGAGATTAAATTTTCGTCAACAGAACCAGCAACGGCAACTCAATTGCAGTATTCAATTGGACAGGGGAGACTATCTCTTTCAAGCGACATTTTGATTGCGTCAACAAACCAACCTCCAATCAAACTTATGTTTAATGCGCCTGTTAAGGAATTTGAAGTTTATTTCTCTCAAACAAAAGACGGAGAATTTAAAAAACTTACTGATGTTTCCTACACTTCGAATTTCGATAAACCTGGCTTTTATGTTGTTAAAGTTAAAACAGAATTTGGCAATTATAAATCTTGGATTGGTGCGTCAAGTTCTGCAAGAACCGAAACATTGTTAACCGAACAAATTTATGCTTTCCAAATTAAACAGCAAACCTCAAATCTTCAACTTTATGTTCTTGGAAACGACGGAAAACCTGTTGCTGAAGCAGACAGACAAAGAATCTATTCCGACAATTATGTTAAGAATGGTGTTCAAATTATTGAATTTGAAAAAGCAAACGAATTTGATTCGCAAATCTACTTTGAGATAGTTAAACAGGGTTATTTGCAAACTTCCGTTGAAGCACAAAGGTTCACATTGCCAAACGAAAGCGCAAGCGAACTTTCAGCCGAACAAAAACAATGGCTCTTATCGCTTGGAATTGAAAAAATTGATTCGGCAAACGGAAGTTACTACATTTTAAAACCACGCGAAAATGTTAATGTTGATGGAATATACAGCCTTTCCCTTAAATTTGGAAAGAGCGGGAAAGAAACAGTGTCGTTCAAGCTTGACACCGAACAAATTAACGGAATTTCTTCCTATTCTGCAACAGAAACAACAGGAACTGAGTTTTTTAACACAAAATATTTAATTGGGGAAGAAGGACAAATTGGATTAACAAATATGCCATTCACTCTTCTTTGGAACAACAAAAAGAGCGGGGCAAAAATCACGGCAAAATTTGTTCGTTTCACAATTGATCGAAAACTTTTCAGCACCGACGATTCTGCCTACATTCTTAATACAACGTGGCTTGCAGCCGACTATGCAATTTCGCTTTCGGAAAGCAACCCAGAAACTCTTTATGAAAAAGCAGAAAATAAAAACCAAGTTACTGCAAAATCTGTTTTAAGTTTAAGTGGATTATATATTTTCAGTTTGGAAGATGAAGCGGGAAACAAGACATACTATTCAGTTGTTGTTGATAACTCCGTTTCAACTGTTTTGCAAAAGCCAACAAATTCGTCTGATGCATTTAAGAAAATTCCTGGCGTTAACAACGTTTCGGAAGCAACAACAATTTTCTTTGGCTCGCATAAAGCAATTCAATTTGTTGATGTTAACGGAAACCCAATAACCGATGGATCTGAAATTTGGGGAAGCAAAACGCCAGCTCAAAAATATTTAAGCGCATTAAAAAATAATCTTGCTGCATACGACGAAAAAGGAATTATTTCAACTTGCGATGGAGCATATTTTGCATCGGTTCCAATTAAAAATGTTTATTACAAAACCAATAACGAGGTTACAGAACTTTCAAAAGAACAAGTTGAACAAGGCTACTATAACATTGCTGTTCCTTTGGACCCAAACACAAACCGACTTCTTGATGTGACATATAATTTCCAAATTTTTGATGAATCTAATCTTTCAAAGAATTCGCCAACAACATCTTATGCTGTTAGATTTAACACCGACGCAACTGGATTGTTAATCTACACAGAATCTGGCAAAGTTAAAGATTCGGGAATTCAAAATGTTAACTCAAGAACGGCCGACGACTATTCCTACAGAATTAAATATTACAAAGTTACAGATGCTTCAGTTGCATATTTAACTTGGGACAACTTAATGCCAATTGAAGAACTTAACGCAGTTGTTGACGTTAAAAATGGAGGTCTTGTTTGCAGATTCTATCCTCTTGTTTATAACAAAGAAACAAATTCCTATGAATACAGCAGCGAATATACGGAAATTGACCTTGCTCTTGAAGGGCTTTCAGATGAGCAACTTACAAAAGGATTTAACTCAAGCACGCCTGTTGAAATTCCTCTTAACGTTGTTAACGGGAAAACGCAAGCAGGACGATATGAAATCATTAGAAAATATTCTCCATATAACACACCGGTCCTTGGCGACCTTGGAAGCGATTTCCCAACAATCCAAATTGTTTTCTTTGTTGACCGAAATGAAATTATTTCCCCAGAAAATGTTAACGGAGAACGCGTTGGGTTCTACACATATATAACAACTTTCGACGGCGGGGTTCAAGGCAATAAAGAGTTTTTTAACGAACTTTATCGTCAAGCACAAGGTTCAAATAACTATGTTATTCAAACAAACCAACTTCCAATTGGCTTCTATATTCCAGTTGCAAAATATGGAACAGTTAGAAAACTTTCAAACGGAATTCTTGGCGAGGTTCTTTCTTTGAAAGGCGAAACTGGGGTTCAACAATCCAACATTTCCGACATTCTCTTTAAAGAATCTGTTTTATTTACAGGGCTTGACGTTAACCAACAACTTGGGCTTACCTCAACCTATTCGCCTTTTGAATTCAGAATTGTTTTAGTTTCGCCAGAAACACAAATTAAAGACGGTGTTGTTGAAAATGTTTACTATTACTATTCGTTAAACAAAAACGGATATTATATGCTTTCGGGCTATTCAATTGGAGAACTTGGCTTAACAGAGCAGCCAACTCCAATTGCGAACGCACAAGCATTCTTAAATGGTTCTTTAACTGGAGCACAATATGCAACGGGGAACTATGAACTTCGAATTGGCTGCGTTTCAAACGACGCAACAAACGCATATTTGCAAAACTTTAAAGTTATTGTTAATGTTTATGCGCAAGGGCCAGAATATAAAATGGACGCTGAATATTCCGACCTTGAAAATATGGAATCAAGAGATATATCCTCGGAAAACGGGAAAGACTTTTGGACAAACTCAAATGAAATTCGGGTTTCATGGACAAAGCCTTCAAACTCCTATTTAACAGCAATTGATATTGCGCAAATTTCCTACACCTATTCAATTGGGGCTTCAAGAACAACAATTCCAAGCATAAGCAATGCCGAAGGAATTATGGTTGTTAATGGCGACGAAAAAAGCTTCTTCTTCAAAGGTGCGCAAATCAGCCCGCTCCTAGACCAGGAAGAAAACCGCTATTACATTGAAGAGGGCGGTGAAAAATCTTTCTTATCCTTCCCAATTGTTGTAACTCAAAACGGGAATGCATTCACTTTTGTTGCATCATTCCCAAAAGAAGCAACAAGCCTTACAATTGAAATGAATTATGAAACATATAGCGTCGACACCGCGAAATACTATCGCCCATACTATCCAAACGCGCTTTATAAAGAAACAAAAAATGTATATTTCGACCGTGAGGCACCTGTTTCGTCAATTGCCGAACTTAAAAAGAACGACAAAACAATCGACGGTGTTGTTGACCAATTGCTTAGAGAATCGTCCGACTCTCGCTTTTCAAAATCGGCAACAACTGGAATGTTTGCTTTCTACACATATAAAGCAAATAAAAACTACTTTATCAACCTTTCAAACACTCTTTCTTCAAATCCACTAACCGAAACAAAAACTTTCTACTATCGTGCGTTTAATAACAAATATTCGGCGGCGGCATTCAAAGAAACAGGGATTGGATATGACAAATCGTCCCGCGGGGACAATTTATTCAGTGAATACTTTGCAGAAGGCAATGGCTGGAAAAAAGTTTCAAGCGCGCTTAGCGAAGAAACAATTTTCGAAGACGGCTATTATGAAATTGTTGAACTTGACTATTCCGGAAACGCAACAATCTATTCAATCTATATTGGAGAAACAAGAAACATTGAAATAAGCGTTGACAGAAAGATTAAGGATGTTGAAACAGGAAAGGTTTCAATCTTCAAAGAGGTTGACGAAAATCTTGTTGAAACAATCAATGCAGAAGTTTCTTTTGGAGCACAAACAGATATCCACAGAAACATTGTTTCAAACCCAGTAATAATAAGCAGTTACGATCTTTTGAAATTAAATTGGATTTCGTTTAACGATTTAAATTCATATGCATATTTGAAACTTGTTATTGATAATGTTGTTTACTTTTTAACGCCAAACAACTTGGAAAATGACGGAGAAAAACTCGTTTACACAAGTTTATATACGCTTCTTGGAGAAAAAGTTAACTTGAAAGATGTTTCAATTTCTGGAAGCGGAACTTCCCACACAATTGCAGTTATCGACACTGTTAACTTAATTTCGGGCGCTGCTTCAACCTGCTTTATGGAAGCAAAAGTTGCTTCATCAAACTCAAGATTAACTGATGACGGCGGAGCAATTGTTGTTTCCGACCCAAGCGGAATTATTGATGCTCAAGGGAACCCAATTCCATCGAGTCTTGCGCTTATGGTAACAACATCGCTTAATCCAGCACTTTTTGTTAACACAGAAGATTTAAGAATTTTCAAAATTTCTTCAAACGGAAGCATAAAGCAATATAAACTTTACGATGCCGAAAATCCAATCTACATTTTTGAAAACGTTTTGGCAACAAGCAAAGTAACTTACTACTATATTAAAGCGGAAAACGATTTTGCAACCTCAACATTCTATATTTTATATAAGGATAATTTTGATAATGAGTATAAAGAATTAGTTGAATATAAGGCAGCATCGTTTAATCGCTTTGAAGGAGATTTAGATTTAACACCAGATTCTCAATTTAAAAACGAAATCTTAGTTTCTGGTCCAGTTGCTGTTAACATTTCAAACATCTATCAGGTTGTTTTAACAAACGAAAACGGCGGAAGTGTTGCTGGAAAATTTAACAAAATTGACAGCGCTCTCCTTGGCGGGTCATACACTCAATATCAATTGCTTGCTCCTTCCAAAACTTCATCTTCATTCGCTGGCGGCAAGATAACATTCAAAATCGACCTTAGATATAACATCCCAGAAGAAATTTCTAATGCAATTGCTGGATTATATTCACTTGACGAAGGAAATGTTATTGAAACAATTTATGTTACAATTTTTAACCAATTGCCAGTTGTTAAAGCAACAGACCTTAATGGGGAAGACATTTCAAACGCACTTTTTGGAAAAGAAATTAACCAAAGCGACCCAATAACTCTCTCGTTCCTTAGCGGAAACGAACTTTCTGAGGCAATGGGCTACACAGCAAAAGTCTTCCTTAGAAAACGCGGAGATGATTCTCAGTATGTTGAAATTACATCGCCATATGTTGTTAGCGAACCAGGGGTTTACGACTTATACATGCAAAACTTTGACGCCGACGGAAACCCTCTTGGCTACATAATTTCCAAAGACTTTGTTATTTCCGATCTTGATGTTATGTTCTACACTGTAACAAAAACGAACTCAAATGGACAGCAAGAAATTGTTGATCCAACCGGAAAGGTTTTTGAATATGAAAAAGGCAAATTTGCTTCATATCATTACATTGTTAATACAAATCAATTTGATGTTATAACAAACGGGGCACACGTTTCGAAAAAACTTGTTTACAGTTCAAGCAATGTTTCGGTTTACGAAATTTCAAGTTCGTCGGGAACAATCTATAAGGCAACCATTGCAATTAGTGTTGTTGACGAAACAAACGACATTCTTGCTTCAAATCCTTTCATTTGGTTCCTTGGAACAACCTACAGCGTTCCTTCGGAAAACAATTATATCCGTTCAACAACAAAGGAAATTTACCTTTGCGCAGACGATATCTATAACGAAATCAGTTTGCGTTGGGCATCATATTTTGGAATTGTTGAAAATGAAATAACTTGCGAAGTTTCAAGAGATGAAGGTCTCACATGGACAAAAGCGAACCCAACAACTGAAAATGGAGTTTCATCAATTGTCCTTTCAAAATCGTCAAGTTATCTCTTCCGTTTCAAAGATAAAGCAGGAAACGTTCAATTGTTCTCTTCGCCTTCGGGCTATCCAAGCGAAACAACAAAAGTTAACTTCATAAGAAGTGTTATATTCAATGTTAACGGAGCGACGGCAATTGATAACGCAATTTATAACGGAGCAGTTACAATAACAATTCCAATTAACACAACGCGTTTCTATTCAACAACTCCAATTATAACAGTTTACAGGAATAACGAACCTTACAGCGTTAAAATAAACGAAAAAGGCGAATATATCTTCGATGAAATTGGGACATATAGAGTCTATTTCTCGGCCAAAGTTGAAAGTGGAACAAGAGATCTTAACGAAGATGTTTTAACATTCACAATCATCAATAAAAACGATTCTCGTTGGGCATTCAACTATGTTAACTATAATAACTATCAAATTAAGTCAATCAAGTTTAACGGCCAAGAAATGTCAGCAGCTTTCATTGAAAGAATGCTTGAAGTTGAAAATGAAATTAACATTTCTGCTTTTGATGTTGATTCGCTTGGAAACAGATGGTTTGAAAACGGAGTTTACACAATAACGCTTGTTGCAGCCGATGCAACTGGCTCGCAAACAATTGAATTCAGTTTCTGGATTAACAATGTAACCGCGCCAATAAGTGTTTCGCTTGGCGAAGGAGAATCCACAACTGGAACGGTAACAATTGAATATAACCGCGGAAACTTGTTTGAAATTTTGGGCGATTGCTACATTCAAATCGACAGCAAAATTATTGATGTTATCGACAGCTCAAACAGCACCGAAAGCGTTCCATACACTCTTGGAAGCGTTGGAGAACACTACATTCAAGTTTACACAAGCAGCGGCAAATTGGTATATTCCTACCACGTTCAAATCAATGAACCTCTTAACACAGTTTCAATTATTTTAATTGTTGTTTCGTGTGTTCTTGTTGTTGCCGGGCTCCTAACATTCCTGCTTCTTAGAAAAAGAATGCAAGTTCGTTAATAAAACAAAAAACAGCCAAAAAATGGCTGTTTTTTTGCTAATAAAAACAGGCCGTGGGTTTTTGTTTTTAACGGCGTTTGCCTGTGAATTTGCTGTGTGAAAAATGTTAAAAATTTTTTGTTAAAATTGTTGACAATAACAAAGGGTTGTGATATGATACCTAACGAAAGCAGAAGTGACCATCTTCTCACCAGTCAACAAATAAGTTAGATTAGGTTGTTAGTTTTAATTAAAAAATTTAGATTATAGCTAAATTTAAAACTATGGATGGGAACGGCAGCGTTTCCAATTTTTATTTTTAGGAGGGCACAACAATTTTTAAAGAACTTTTAATCAACGAACAAATTAACGTAAATGAAGTTAGAGTTATAAGCCAAGAAGGACAGCAACTTGGAATTATGAAAATCTCTGAGGCACATGAACTTGCCGATAAAGCAAATTTAGATTTAGTTTGCATGAATGGGAGCGCCAATCCGCCAGTTTGCAAAATTATGGATTATGGCAAATATAAGTTTGACGCAATTAAAAAAGAAAAAGAAGCAAAGAAAAATCAAAAAGTGACCGAACTTAAAGAAATTCAACTTTCAATGACAATCGACACCCACGATTTGGAAGTTAAAGCTAAACACGGAAAAAGATTCTTGGAAGACGGAAACAAAGTTAAGGTTGTTTTAAGAATGAGAGGTCGTCAACAAGCATATGCGCAAAACGCAATAACTGTTGTTAAAAATTTTTATGGAATGCTTCAAGAACTTGGAACAGTTGATAAAGAGCCAGAAATTGTTGGGCGAAACATTATTTTAATAATTTCCCCAAAAACAAAATAGGAAAAACAAAAATTTTTATAAGGAGAAAGATTTTTATGCCAAAAATGAAATCCCACAGTGGAGCAAAGAAAAGATTTAAAGTAAGTAAATCGGGAAATGTTAAATTTGCAAAAGCAAATAGAGGCCATTTCTTAACAGAAAAGTCGCAATCAAGAAAAAGACACTTGAGAAAAGCTGGATTCCTTAAAGGAAAACAAGCACAAACCATTAGAAATATGGTTCAAGGTTAAGGAGGAGCACAATGAGAATTAAAAGATCTGTTAACGCTCTTAAAAAACGCAGAGCAATTTTGAAACAAGCAAAAGGATATAGAGGAGCAAAATCAAAACTTTACAGAATTGCAAACGAAGCAGTTATGAAAAGCGGAAACTATGCTTACATTGGAAGAAGACTTAAGAAAAGAGATTTTCGCCGTCTTTGGATTGCAAGAATTAACGCAGCTTGCCGCCTTAACGATATTTCCTATTCAAGATTTATCAATGGGCTTAAAGTTGCAAATATATCGCTTAACAGAAAAGTCCTTTCAGAACTTGCAACAAACAATCCAAGCGAATTTTCAGTTTTAGTTTCAACAGCAAAGACAGCGCTTGCAAAATAATTTAAACAAATCATATGAAAATTATTGACAATCGGGGTTGAAAGAGATATAATCAATCTCGCTTGTGGTTCACTAGCTCAGCCGGCTAGAGCACTTGACTTTTAATCAAGGGGTCCCGGGTTCGAATCCCGGGTGAGCCACCATTTTGTGAATACAATGTCTAATTATCACTAGATGTTGTATTCTTTTTTTTGCAGGTTTTCAAATTGGTTAAAATTTGATGTCAAAAGTGATGTCAAAATGTGGGATAAAACCCCTTGTATAAATTAACTATATCTTCTTTTGTGATTGTTGGGTCCAAATGCGTGTAAATATCGTTGGCTATAACATTTGAAGAGCGTTCTAAATTTGTTTGACTTCTTTTGTTTTCTGCGCCTATAAATTTCGGTTCTTGCTTTTTGACATAAAAAAACCTTGCAACTTGGCAAGGTTCTTTTTTAACTGTAATTATTTTTTCTTCTTTTTTGAAGATGCACAGAATTTTGCTGTGAACAAATCGATAACTGCGAAAACAACGGCTGCTGCTGCGTTAACTATTGTTGTAACACCAATTGTTGTTGAACCAAGTTCTGTTCCAAAAATTGATGCGCTTCCAGATCTGTCTGAATAGAAAACAACATAACAAATCATTGTTGCAATTGCAATTAAAGCGGTTGCCCAAAGTAAAATTGTGTTCAATTTTGCAATGGATTTGCTTTTAATCACTTTTGTGTTTTGCAAAATCATAAAAATTCCGCTAACAATAAGGCAGCCTGCAAGAACAAGAATAATAACTGAAAAAACACTGAATGCTGTTAAGCTTGCTGGGTCGTTAGATTCAAAACGAATGTATTCATATGCAGATTTTGCTTGCGCAGAACCGAGAACGCTTGTAACACCAATAAATGGCGCCCCATACATTCCAAAAGTTAAAATCCCCAAAATTATTGACAAAATTGGACTAATATACTTTTTCATGCTCATTCCCTCCTTGCTCAAATTCTAGCATAAAAAATTTTGAAAACAAAACAATTGAGTAACACATTTGCGCTTATTTTTCGTTTTCATTTATATTTTTTGATATATTTTTTGAATTTGGCAAGGCAAAAGTGTTAAGCTCTTTTTCAACATTTCTTAAAGTTTCCAATGAATATGTTAAATCCTCTGGAATTTTCCCCTTGAAATAGTTAAGTCTAACGGCGCGAACGCACGCATAAGCTCCTTCCCCTTCTGGAACGCACGCGTAAGCTCTTTCAAGATTTTTAGGAATTAAAGGCGCGGCAACAAAGCCGTAAACTGGCTTTAAATTTGTGTTTAAAAAATAGAAAGCAGTTTTGGTTTCCGTTCCGCAAAATAAACGTGCAAACGGTTTTTGTTGGTTATCAATTTTAATGATATAATCGTTTGCTTCAAATTTGTTCCCCTTCAAATCGTAAGCGTAATTGTTGTTTGGATCCTTAATGTAAAAGGAAAATTTCTCGGCTTTAACATCGCCGTAATAAACCTCTTCTTTTAAAACGCGAACGTTTCTTGCAAAAATTTTATCCATTTTCACCTCCTTAGATGTAAATATATATGTAAAAAAAAGAAAAGAAGTTTCAACAACTTTTTCCACGGCATAATCAAAGTTATTTTATATAAAAGTTTCCCAAGCGAAAGGAAGCGAAGGCAAGTTTCTGAGAGAAAGGGAGAATTTTGCGCGTAAGCAAAAAGACGACCAAATTCGAACAGGGGTTCCCGAGCGAAAAGTAGAAAAAAAGAACCCGAAAGGGTTCTTGTTTGGAGCGGGTGAAGGGAATCGGACCCTCGCAGCCAGCTTGGAAGGCTGGAGCTCTACCACTGAGCTACACCCGCATTTTTTGAATGCGAATGAATGATACCATATTGAGCGGAACTTGTCAACCAATTTTAAAATATTTTTATTGACGAATTAGATTTTATGTAATACAATGTTTGTGAATGAAAAAATTAAAATATTTTACTAAGCGCAAAACCGAATTTAATGGTTTTTTAAAAAATCAAGATAAATTAGGAGAAAGCGGAAAAAAAATTATTATTGCAGCTGCAACAGCAATTTTTACAATTTCGCTTACTTTTTCATTGGCTCCAAGAAAAACATATGTAAATCCTGGAATTTCGCCTTCATATTCTTATGTTGTTGCTCATGCTGGTGGGGCACTTGAAAACGACGGGAAAACCTTAAAGTATCTTAACTCTGTTGAAGGCTTTCAAAAATATTATGCAGACGGAACAAGAATGTTTGAATATGACTTGGTTTTCTCAAAAGAAGGAAAACTTGTTGCAACACATAAATTTGAATATTTCGACGGTTACAGTATGAAAAATCCAATTCCATATGAAACCTACACGCAAACAAAGATTGCCGGCAAATTTGAAGGAATGACGGAAGATAAACTTTTTGAAGTTATTGAGGAAAACCCAGATTGCAAGTTTATTATCGACACAAAAGAGAAAAACGAAACAAATGTTTATGAAAGAATTGTTGAACTTGCAAAAGAAAAAGAAGTTGACATTTCGAAAAGCATTTTGCCGTTTGTAACTTCAAAAGAAATGCTTGAAGACATTAACAAGATGTATGACTTTGAAGAAATTATGCTAACAAACTATAAAAAGAACTACACAACAAGAGAACTTTTGCATATTATAGATTCCTGCGATAAGATTAAATATCTTCATATTTTTCCTGTTGATTTCATCAATATTGATATTAACGAAATTAACAAAAAAGGCATTCGTGTGTTTGCACATATGGATAAGAGAAACAAAGCGCGAACGGCGCTTGATTATGGATGCACGGGAATTTTTTCTGATGATATTTCCGAAAATGAATTTAAAGAAAAACACTATGATTTTATGGTTTCAAAACTTGAAACCGTAAAGGAAATTCCATTGCCACGAAAACAAGAAAAACATTCAATCGAAGTCGAACTAAGTTTTTAAGAAAAATTTTTCGTTATAGATAACAGATGGATTGCGGGGGCGGATTGCCTTCGCTTTTTCATGAAAAAGCTTTGCCTTTTCAAAATTTTCAAGTTTGAAATAAACAAAACAAAGCTGCATATATGGTATGAAATAATAATATTCATCCTCAATAAACGCGCCGTTTAAATAATTTTTTTCGCAATTTAATGCGCATTCAAACCAAAACTTTGCTTTTTCAAAGTTTTTTTCTTCAATTTCAATTTCCCCAAGTAAACAGCAAACCTCAGAACTTGGAAGAGAAAATTTAATTATTGAAAGCAAATTGTCTTTTGCAATTTCTTTTTTGCCGAGGGCTAGATTGCAAGTTGCCATAATTTTTAATGCATCAATTTTGTTTGTTATAAATAAATCTTGTTTTTTTAAGCATTTTTTAAGAATTTTAATGCAAGAAGAGTAGTTTTTGTTGTAGTAAAGTTCGCGTGCATAATAGAAAAGTTCGCGCGTTGAAAACTGATGGTTTTCTTTAATTCTAAGTTGATACATTTTTAAATTGCGCTTTGGGGAAGTTGGAGCAATTTTTCTGTGTTCAATTGTTATGTCTAGATGCTCAACCTTTCCAAATGGTGCAATTGCTTCGTGGATGAATCCGTGCCAAGTTGGATTCATACTTCTTCGAAGTATGCGCTCTCGTTCATATGTGAAAGTTGGGTTGTTTTCTTCATCAAACGCAATTGCATATTTGAGCATATAAACATCTGCGCCTGTTCCAATTTTTTTAAGCAAGTTAATTTTGTTAACGTTTTCCTCTGTTATAACATCGTCGGCGTCAACCCACATAACAAAGTCGCAAGTTGCTTTTGAAAAGGAAAAATTGCGCGCCTCTGAAAAATCGTTAACCCACTTAAAATCGTAAACATTTTCTGTTTCCGTTTTTGCAATCTCTTTTGTTTTGTCGGTTGAACCTGTGTCAACAACAATAATTTCGTCGGCAAAATTTTTAACGCAGGAAAGGCATCTTTTTAAAACCTTTTCTTCGTTTTTAACAATCAAACATACGCTTAAACTAAACATATTAAAACAATATGCCCAAAAATATGTGTTTGTTATTTTGAAATTATAAAGCGGTGTGTTATTATTAAACTATGGTAATAACCTCAACATCAAATTCACAAGTTAAAGAAATTAAGAAGCTTAAAAAAGAAAAAGGCTTTTTGTTTTTAGACAATCCAAAATTGACAGAGGAAGCAATTTTGGCTGGTGAAAAAATTGAAGTTATTGTTTTTGAGGAAAACAAAGAGAAAAAGTTTGTTTCTCTTGCAAAACATAAAAACATTATTGTTTCAAGCGATGTTTTTAAAACGCTTTCAAGCGCAGAAAATTCGCAAGGCGTGCTTGCAATTGTTCGAATCCAAAAACGACCTTTAAAACCTCCTTCGGGGAACTTTCTTGTTTTGGATGAGGTTCAAGACCCTGGGAATGTTGGAACGCTTGTTCGAAGTGCACTTGCTTTTGGCTTTAATGACATATACTTAATAAATTGCGCAAGCCCATCAAACGAAAAGGTTGTTCGAAGCACAATGGGTGCAATTTTTAAAACAAGAGTTTATGAAGTTTCGCGCAAAGAGTTTGTTTCAAATTTTAAAGGAATGAATTTGTATTGCGGAGAAATGAACGGCGAAGATGTTTCAAAAGTGGAATTAAAATTCCCTGTTGGAATTATTGTTGGAAACGAGGGCAACGGCGTTTCAAATGAACTTAAAAAAATTAGCAAAAGCGTTGCAATTAAAATGAATAAAGGAATTGAAAGCTTGAACGCAGGAGTTGCAGGAAGCATTTTAATGTTTAAAATTAAGGAAAAGGAGAATTAACATGAGCGGACATAGCAAATGGCACAATATTAAAAACGCAAAGGAAAAATCCGATGCACAAAAAGGAAAAATTTTCACAAAAATTGGAAGAGAAATTGCAGTTGCAGTTAAAACCGGCGGGGCGGACCCAGAAACAAACGGAAAACTTAAAGATTTAATTTCGAAGGCAAAACAAAACAATATGCCAAACGACACAATTTCAAGAAGCATTAAGAAAGCAAGCGGCGAACTTGGAAACATCAACTATGAAGAATGCAGTTATGAGGGATATGGTGTTGGAGGAAGCGCGGTTATCGTTCGATGCTTAACAGATAACAAAAACAGAACTGCTGGCGACGTTCGCCACGCTTTTGATAAGTTTGGGGGCTCTCTTGGCTCGCTCGGCTGCGTAAGTTTCTTGTTCGACAGAAAAGGTGTTCTTGTTTTGGAAAAGGGAAATTTAAGCGAAGACGATGTTTTACTTTTGGCTCTTGATGCCGATGCCGAAGATGTTAAGGACGAAGGCGATGTTTATGAAATTGTTTGCGCACCAGAAAATTTAACAAATGTTAAATCTAAACTTGAAGAAAGTGGTTTGAATTTCATTTCAAGCGAGGTTGAATTCATTCCTCAAAATTATGTTGACCTTGATGAAAAACAATGTGACACTTTCCAAAAAATGGTTGATAAACTTGAAGAAAGCGACGATGTTCAAGAAGTTATCCATAATGTTAACTTAGACGACGAAGAATGAAATAGTTAAAAAACTGCATTAAATGCAGTTTTTTGAGGCAAAAAAATGGAAAAAACAAATTATAATGAGAAAATGAAAGAAATTATTTCGAACTTGGACGGTCGAAAAACTCTTTTGTTGCATTCCTGTTGTGGGCCATGTTCAAGCGCAGTTATTGAAAAACTCCAAAACTTTTTTGATATAACAGTTTTCTATTATAACCCAAACATCTTACCAAAAGACGAATATGAAAAAAGAAAAAAAGAGCAAATACGGCTTATTGAAATGCTTAACGCAAAGAATGAAAATAAAATTAAATTTTTAGATTCCGACTATAATCCAAGCGAGTTTGCAAACGCAATTTGCGGATTTGAAAATGAAAAAGAGGGGAGCGAAAGATGCAAACATTGCTATTTTTTCCGCTTGGAAAAAACAGCGCATGTTGCCGAAAAAAATGAATTTAATTTCTTTGGAACAACGCTTTCTGTAAGTCCGCATAAAAACGCGGCTTGGATTAACGAAATTTTGATGGATCTTGAAAACAAAATCTTAACAAATGGCGGAAAAACAAAAGCGCTTCTTGCCGACTTTAAAAAGGAAAATGGTTATTTGCGCTCGCTTAAGCTTTCAAAGGAATTTGGATTATATCGCCAAGATTACTGCGGGTGTCGCCCAAATTTAAGCGAAAACAATTGAAATAAGTCTTTTGGAAAACCTTGTTAACACAGCAAGGTTTTCTTTCATATATAAGCCAAAGAGGTTTTAAAATATGAAAAAAGAAAAAGTTCTTGTTGTTTTTGGCGGGAAAAGCGCCGAACATGACATTTCAATCATAACCGGCTTGCAGGTCTTAAAAAATATCAATAGAGAAAAATACGAAGTCTTTCCGCTTTATGTTTCAAGAGAAGGCGAAATGTTTTTTGGAAAAAAACTTGAAAATTATGAAACATATGTTAACTTTAACAAAAAAACGTTTAAAAAAGTTGCGTTTAAACCGGGCGAAAAAAATATCTACATACAATCTGCTTTTGCGCTTAGAAAATCGTTTGAGGTTTCGTGCGCGGTTCTTTGCCTTCACGGGTTAAACGGGGAGGACGGAACGGTTCAAGGAATCTTTGAACTTTCAACAATTCCATACACAAGCGCAAGCGTTATGTCGAGCGCAATTTGTATGGATAAAATAATTATGAAAGATGTTCTAGTTGCAAACAAAATTGAAACCCCGCTTTATCATAGCTTTTCAAAAACAGATTACTATCTTGAAACCGAAAGAATCCTTGAGGAAACAGAAAAAGCACTTTCTCTATACGAAAATTCTTGTTTTGTTAAACCAGCAAATCTTGGAAGCAGCATTGGAATTTCAAAGTGTGAAACAAAACAGCAGCTTGAGGAAGCAATTGAAATTGCCGCAAGCTATGACGAAAGAATTATTGTTGAAAAAGCAATTGAAAACGCAGTTGAAGTTAATTGCGCTGTTTTAGGAAACTCCGACTACCAAGAAGTTTCCTCGCTTGAATATCCAAAAAGTTGGAGCAGTTTTTTAAGTTTCAACGAGAAATATATTGCAAGAAACAATGCGCAAACAAATTCGAAAAAAGAACCAAAAAAACTTGGTCAAGCCGTTGAACAACAAATTCAAGAAATTGCAAAAAAAGCATTCAAAATTTTCGATTGCAGCGGAGTTGTTCGAATTGATTTTCTTGTTGATAAAAAACAAAATAAAATTTATCTCAACGAACTTAACTCAATTCCAGGTTCACTTGCGTTCTATCTTTTTAAAGATCAAGGTTACACGTTTGAAAAACTTATAACTCGTTTAATTGAACTTGCAAAAACCAAAATGGAAACAAAACTTTCAAACAAATATTCCTATTCGTCGAATGCGCTTGCCAATTTTGGCAAGGGAAGCAAAATGAATAAATATACAAAATAAAGAATAAAAATTAAATTTCATAAGTTTTGATAAAATATTTAATTGCTTTGCAAAAAAGCATAATTTCTTCTTCAGTTGTGAAATAGGAAATTGAAACGCGAACAGTTCCTTGCTCAGTTGTTCCAAGCGATCTGTGTTTTAGAGGAGAGCAGTGTAATCCGCTTCGAACGCAAATTTCAAATTTGTCGCTTAAAAATTCGCTAACAATTGTTGAATCCACATTTGAAATGTTAAAAGAAACAACTCCGTTAAGATTGTCTTCGGAAGTGTAAATTTTAACATTTTTTATTTTTTTAAGCTCATTTATTAGTTTTTTTGTTAAAAATTCAAGTTTATAGTTAATTTTATCTTGATTTTTTGAAACAAAATCAATTCCGGCGCCAAGCCCTAAAATGTTTGGAAGAGCAATTGTTCCGCTTTCAAAGCACTCTGGACGTTCGGAAGGTTGAAGGGTTTCAATCGATTGTGTTCCTGTTCCGCCAAAGCGAATTGGGGAAAGATTAACATTTCCGCAAATAAGCAGCACGCCAATTCCTTGAGGCCCATAAAGCCCTTTGTGCCCAGCAAGAGTTAAAAGTGAAATGTTTTGCTCTTGCATATTTATTCGCCTGTGTCCGGCAGATTGCGCGCCATCAACAAGATAGATAAGTCCTTTTTCTTTGCAGAGTTTTCCAATTTCTTCAATGTCGGTTTCTGCGCCGTCAACGTTTGAAATGTGGATTGTTGAAACAAGATAGGTGTTTTCTTTAATGTGTGGCAGAATGTCCGATGCGCAAATTCGCTTGGTTTTTGGTTCAACAATTGTAAGTTCGATAATCCCCTTAGATTCAAGTTCTCGAAGCGGGCGAAGAGTTGAGTTATGCTCATATGTTGTTGTTATAACATGACCGCCTTTTCGCGCCGTTCCAAGAATTGCAAGGTTAAGAGAATCGGTGCAATTTTGCGTGAAAATAACGTTTTGTGGACTGTCGTTCCCAAACATACTTGAAAGTTTTTCGCGAACGGAAGAAACCTCAATTGCTGCGTTAAGACTTGCGATGTGTCCGCTTCGTCCTGGATTTGCGCAAAGAGTTGTTAAACCTTTGTTAACCGCATAAATAACTTCGCGAGGTTTTGGGCGCGTTGTTGCGCTGTTGTCTAAATAAATCATAGAAACCTTCTTTTAACTTTTTTTTTACTTATTCAATATAGTGAATTAAGAAAAAATTTTGTTAACAAAAGGGGAAGAAAAAATGGAATACGGATTGGCAGTTTTCAGAGCTCGAAATGAAACAATAACCTTTGCAAATCTTTTACGTTCATACGGAGTTAGAGTTATGGTTGTTCCAACGCCACGAAAAATCAATGTTTCTTGCGGAATTTCGGTTAAATTTTCTCTTTCAAATTTGGAAGAAGCACGCCGTCTTCTTGCACGACGAAAATTCGATTCGTTTGGCGGGCTTTTCCATGTCTATCAAACAGGAGCAAACGCAAGATATGTTCCTGTTTAAAAAAGTTGCCACAAGGCAACTTTAACGCTTAAAAATAGGTTTTATTTAACTTTTTTCTTGCCACCAAAAATTTTGTTGGAAACTTTAAGAAAACAGTTAATTGGGAAAAGTTTAACAAGAAAATTAAAAACTTTATATTTATTGCCAATGATATACATTGCTTTTGGCTTTTTCTTGCAAACGATTTTGTAAATCTTTTTTGATGCATATTCTTGGCTCATTCGCTTTGAATTGTTTTTTTCAACAAGCGCTTGGGCGTTTTCAACGCGGTTTTCATATTTTTCGTTTGTTTCAAAATTCTTAACACGCGAAGAAATAAATTTTGTTTTAACATCGCCGGGGTTAATTGTCGAAACGTAAATTCCAGCATCTTCAAGTTCCATTCTAAGGCCATATGAAAGCATTGAAAGGGCAGACTTGCTTGCGCAGTAGTGAATTCTAAATGGCATTGCGAAAAGCGCACAGCACGAACTTATGTTAAAAATTTTTGCGCCTTTTTGCATTAACGGAAGCGCACATTGGACGCATTTAAGCGAGCCAAAATAGTTAACATCAAAAAGATTTTTAACTTCATTAAATTCAGCAAGTTCCGCAGCGCCCGAAAGGCCATATCCCGCGCTGTTAATTAAAATGTCGATATGCCCATATTTTTCTTTGACCATATTAAAGAAATTTTCAACTTCTTCTTCGTTTCGAACGTCAACTTTAAATTCGCCGTTTTGAGGATTTCGCCCGAACGCAAGAACAATGTTTCCGTCTTTCTTAAGCATCTCGCCAACGGTTTTTCCCATTCCGCTTGTTCCGCCGCTTATAACAACAACTTTTTGCATGCTATTTTCTCCTTGTAATTGTAACATCAATCTTTGAGGAAAGTTCGTCTAAAAACTCTTCTTTTTCTTTTGGGGCAACGTCGAATCTCTTAAAAAACCCCTTTCCCGTGTAAATTGAAAGCCTGTTAATTGAAAGACAAAATGACGAAAGAATTCCAATTCTTTCTTTAATTTCCGTTATGTTTTCAAGCCTAATCCTCGACGTGAAAGGCCCACTTACGCAGATTATTGAAACGTCGGTTATAACATAGTAGTTCCAAAAAATGCACCAGAAAAAAACAAGAGTTATAATTCCAAGAAGGCAAGTTGAAGCAATTCGAACGCCAAGAGAATCGGAAGCGCCAACGCCTTTTGGCAAAAGCCAAATCATTAAAAAAGCGCCAGTTAAAACAAGCAAAACAAGAGGAACAATAAGTCCAATTTTTCCTTTGAATTTTTTGTATTTAAGTTTTTTCATAAAAAAATATTAACATTTTTAATATAACTAGTCAAATTTATTTTATATCAACAAGTTTTTTTGCTGAAATTTCGAAACTTCCGCTTTCTGAAACAGAAATTATTGTTCCGCCGCGCTGCTCGGTTTTTTCGGCAATTCCTTGGAAAGCATAAGCGGTGTAGTCAATAGATTTGCTGAAAGTTAGGCGAACACCATAATATTCAACAGAAAAATCGTTTAAATGGTCGTGCCCGCAAAAAATTGCTTTTGTGCTTCCAAGGTCTTGAACTTTGTTCCAAAAAGTTCCAAGTTCGCTTGGGCAACTTATTTTTTCGTTTGGCTCGTTTGCATAGCCATAAATAAGAGTAACATTTTCGTTTTCGCCGCTTTTAAACTCTTTCCACGCAAGTTCATATTCCTTCCCTGGAACATGATAGAAAACAAATGATTGGATTGTTTTTCCAACCTTATTTGAAATTAAATTAACGTTTTCTTCATACCATGATGTTTGGCTTTGCGTAACCTCCATATATCCGCTAAGTTGTGTGTCGCCGTTATACATTCCGTTGTCTAAAAGGAAAATTGCGGTGTTAAATTCGCCGTTTGAATTGTATAGGTTAATTATGTGGTTTCCCATTCCGTCAATCGACGAAGGACCTCTTGAAAAAAGACAATAGGAAAGGTCGCTTCCTTCCAAAAAGTCGCAAAGCTCAGATTTTGAATATTTTGCAGTTGATTCTGCGTCGTGGTTTCCAAAACAAATTGTCCACGGCGTTTTATAAGCGTCAATAACTTTTGTTAAAACTTTAAGAGCAGTTAGGTTGTCGTTTGTTCCGGTCAAAAATAAAGTTGGATAAACAAGGTCGCCAGAAAGAACAATTAAATCTGGGCGGGAGTTTTCAATCATTTTGCAAACCGCTTCAATTGCCTTGCGGTCGCGCTTGGAGGTTAGAGGGCCGTTTCCAATATGTATGTCGGTTAGTTGCAAAATCTTAATTGGTTCTTGGGAATCTTTTTTAAGCGATTTAAACCCAAACTCATCGGTGAAGATTTCAATGTTTGATGGGACATATGTTGAACTCACCAAATTTGTGTAGTCCGGTTCTTTTGAGCAGCCCGAAAAAATTGTAATGGCAAAAATCAACAGAGAAAAAACAAGAGCAAAAGTTATTCCAATTTTTTTGTAACCACTTTTTATCATATTTATATTATATCACATAATTTTGAATTCATTTAACAAATAAAAACTCAAGAAAAAACTTTTTTAAAATTTTTTCATATAAAATAAAAGCACCCCGTGTTTTTAACGAACACAAGCAAAAAATCATAGTATGAAATAGGTGGAACTATATGGATAAATTTTTAATTAAAGGCGGCAAAAAACTTGGGGGAGCTGCTCGAATAACCTCTGCAAAAAATGCCTTTCTCCCAATTTTGGCGGGCTGCATTTTATGTGATAAGCCAATAACTCTTCGCGAGTGCCCAGAATATGTTGATATTGTTAATATGACAAAAATTTTGGAAAACCTTGGCGCAAAAGTTGAAACTTCGTGTCCCGATGGGAAAATACATAACAATTGCAATTTAACAATTGATTGCGGGAATCTCTGTTCTTCCGCAATTTCGCAGGAACTTGCCTCGTGCCTTCGGTCGTCAATTTTCAGCCTTGGCTCAATTCTTGGCAAACAAAAAAAAGCAAAAGTGGCCTATCCGGGAGGTTGTGCAATTGGTGCGCGTCCAATCGACTTACATATTAAAGGACTTAAAGCTCTTAACGTTAAAATAATCGATAAACATGGCTATTTAACTTGTGACGGAAGCAATATGCGTGGAGGAGTTGTTAATCTCGATTTTCCAAGCGTTGGGGCAACCGAAAACATTATGCTTGCCGCAACAAAAACGAAGGGAACAACAAAAATTATAAATGCGGCTAAAGAGCCAGAAATTGTTGACCTTGCAAATTTTTTAAACAAATTTGGCGCAAAAATTTATGGCGCAGGAACGAGCACAGTGACAATTGAAGGCGTTGAAAGTCTTGGCGGCGGAACCTACACTCCAATTCCCGACAGAATTATTGCGGGAACATATTTGATTGCTGCACTTGCCCTTGGCGGGGAAGTTGAATTTCAAAATTTTCGACCGGAACATAACCAAGCGCTTTTGGAAAAAGTTAAGCAAACAAATGCGAAAATCAAAATTAAAAACAACACACTTTATGTTAAAATTGACGGACGCCCAAAAGCGATTTCAAAAATTGAAACTTCGCCATATCCCGGCTATCCAACCGACCTTCAAGCCCAAATGCTTGCGCTTCAAACGATTTCAAAAGGAACAAGCATTGTTGTTGAAAATCTTTTTGAAACAAGATTTAAACACGTTCCAGAACTTGTTAAAATGGGCGCAGAAATAACTGTTAAAGACCGAACGGCAATAATTCGTGGGGTTGAAAAACTTTATGGCGCAAACATTGAAGCTGCCGACCTACGCGGGGGAGTTGCTCTTGCAATTGCATCTCTTGCAGCAAGCGGACATTCAACGCTTTCAAATGTTAACTTAATCGACCGCGGCTATTATAAATTTGAAGAAACATTTTCGCTCCTTGGGGCAGATATTAAACGAATTTCGGAATAATTCCTTGAAATAAAACCTTTTATTTTTGCTTGATAAAGTGTTCTTGTTTTTGATATAATATCCTTGTAAGGAGAAAATATGGAAACAGAAAAATTATGCATAATCATCAAACCTGGTTTTGAAAAAAATGAAAAGGAAATTGTTGCGCGTCTTAGCAAATATGGAAAGATAACAAAAAGACAAGTTATGCTTTTAAACGATGCAATTCTTGCCGACCACTACGCCGAGCACGTTGGGAAGGAATTTTATGAAAATCTTTGCCAATATATGAAAAGCGGTCCAGTTGTTGTTTTTCAATTGGAAGGCGGAGAAGGTTGTGTTAAACAAGTTCGCAAAGAAACTGGAGCAACAAGAAATCCAGAAGTTGGAACAATTCGCCACGACTTTGGAATTGGCGACACAACTCGAAATGTTATTCATGCGTCCGACAGCCCAGAAGCAGGAATTATTGAATGTAACAGAATGTTTAGAGATGCAAAAAAATATGGCGTTAAAATTTTAAGCAGCGAAAAAGAAAGAACTTGCTAAAAAGCAAGTTCTTCTTTTTTTAAGCGCAAAAACATTTTTTTGCGTTTTTTATTTAATTTTTTCGTTAAGATATATATTCTTCAAACGTGCATTTTTTATCAACGAATGTGTTTTCGTCAACAATATCAATAATTCGGTTTGCAACTGTTTCAACAATTTCTTGGTCGTGCGAAGCAAAAATCATAACCCCTTTAAAGTTAACCATTCCTTTGTTAAGCGCGGTTATGCTTTCAAGGTCGAGATGGTTTGTTGGCTCGTCAAGAAGAACAACATTTCCTCCTTCAAGCATCATTTTTGCCATCATACATCTAACTTTTTCTCCTCCCGAAAGAACATTTGCTTCTTTCAAGGCCTCTTCGCCGGAGAAAAGCATTCTTCCAAGCCAACTTCGAATGTATGTTTCGGTTTGGTCTTTTGAGAAACGACGAAGCCAGTCGACAAGCGAAAGATCGCAGCCCTCAAAGAAAGAGCGATTGTCTTGTGGGAGATAGGTAACTTTTGTTGTCTTTCCCCATGTAACGGTTCCGCTGTCTGGCTTTTCAAGTCCAAAAAGAATGTTGAAAAGGGTTGTTACGGCAAGACCGTTTGAACAAAGAATTGCAATTTTATCATCGCGACTAACCGTGAACGAAAGATTGTTAAACATTCCTTTTTTAGTTAGATTTTCAACTTTTAAAATTTCCTTTCCAATTTCTTGAGTATATTCAAAGTTAATGTATGGATATTTTCTTGAAGAGGGTTTGAAATCGTCCAAAGTGAGCTTTTCAAGTTCTTTTTTTCTTGAAGTTGCTTGTTTCGATTTTGATGCGTTTGCGGCAAATCGCGCAATGAAATCTTTAAGTTCTTTTGCTCTTTGTTCTGCTTTTTTGTTTTGTTCTTTTGCTTGGCGAGCCATAAGTTGGCTTGTTTCATACCAAAAATCGTAGTTTCCAAGATACATGTTAATTTGACCATAGTCAACGTCGCAAGTGTGGGTGCAAACTTTGTTTAAAAAGTGACGGTTATGGGAAACAATGATAACTGTGTTTTCAAAGTTAAGAAGATAGTTTTCAAGCCAGCGAGTTGTTTTAAAGTCTAGGTTATTTGTTGGTTCATCTAGAATCAAGATATCGGGGTTTCCAAAAAGCGCTTGAGCAAGAAGAACCTTAACTTTTTGTTTTGGGTCGATATCTTTCATTTTTGTGTTGAAAAGAGAATCTGGAATTCCAATCCCAGAAAGAAGGGTTTTTGCCTCGCTTTCTGCTTCCCAACCTCCAAGTTCTGCAAATTCGGTTTCAAGTTCGCCTGCTTTAATTCCGTCTTCCTCTGTGAAATCTTCTTTCATATATAGTTCGTCTTTAAGACGTTGAACTTCCATGAGGCGCTTGTGTCCAAGCAAAACAGTTTCCAAAACTGTGTTTTCGTCGTATTTGTTTTGGTTTTGCTCCAAAACCGACATTCTTTCGTTTGGATCTAAGATAACTTCTCCCTTGTTGGGTTCAAGTTCGCCCGTTAAAATCTTAAGAAAGGTTGATTTTCCTGCGCCGTTTGCACCAATAATTCCATAGCAGTTTCCTTTTGAAAATTTAAGATTAACATCTTTAAAAAGAACTCTGCCGCCAAATTGAAGTGTTACGTTTGAAACCTGAATCATATTTTTCCCGCCTTTAGTAAATTTTGCTCTCAAAGTATAACACATAAACATTTTATAATCAAGGGAAATCATAAGTTAAAATCGCTTTGAAAAAAGGGGGAGTGTGTGGTAAAATTAAAGACAATAAAGGAGAATCTTATGGAAAAAGATTTTGAAATTGAAGCCGAAGAGGAAAAAGAAGCAAACGAAGTTAATTGCCAAGAATATTTTGATGAAATCAAAAAACTTGCAAACGATATGATGGCAGAAATCGACTACACAACGCGAATTAAAAGCGAAATTCGAGAAGAAGCGTATATAATTCTCGACGCAATTGTTAATGCCTGCGAAATTGAAAATCTTAAAATTTTGAATGGGCTTATTGTTGGATTCGACTATGTTTCTTCAAGCATTAAATCAATCAAATTTTTATATAAGGAAATGAAAAACGTTCTCATGGATTTCTATGAGGAACTTCAAAACTAGGGCTAAATTGCCCTTTTTTGTTAAAAAATTGGAGAAAAAATGGACACTAAATTTAGCATTGAAGAAGTTGAAAAAACAATAACAACATATAAGAAAAATCAGCTTGCGAAAGGAATTGTTGTTTCAATTAAAGATGACGGGCTTGTTTTTAATCTTGGAGGAAAGCTTGATGCTTTTGTTCCAAAAAACGAAGCTGAGGATTTTTCAAACTCGAAAATTGGCGATCGTTTTTCAGTTCTCGTAACTGGGAATCGAACAGAAGATGGAATGATTGAAGTATCGCAAAAAAAAGCCAACCAAATCAAACTTGAAACGCAAAATGCAAAAGAAATTAAACTTGGAGCGGCCTTTCCAATTATTATCTCAAAATGTTTAAATGACGGCTCTCTTGCATCAACAATGGGAGAATATGAAATTGTTATCCCAGAAAACGAAATTTGTTCATATAAATCTGTTAACCCAAGAAGTTTTGTTGGGAAAAAGGTTATGGCAATTGCAACAGAAATTAGCAGTGAAGAAAAGAAAATTAAAGCCTCAATTCGAATTTTGGAGGATAAAACACGCGCCGCGAATGAAGAGGTTTTTTGGCAAACAAATTTCATAAATAAAATTGTTGATGGAACAGTTAAACGCTTTGTTCCATATGGTGCATTTGTTGATGTTGGAGGAGTTAGTTGTCTTTTACATATTTCGAACATTTCAAATTCAAAAATAAACAGCGCCGCCGATGTTTTGGAACTTGGGAAAACATATAAATTTAAAATCCTTTCGCTCGACCGCGAAAATAAAAAAGTTTCGCTTGGCCTAAAACAACTTGAGCAAAAAAAATAAAGCCCCAGTTAAGAGACTTTTTTGGAGCTGATGGGCGGATTTGAACCGCCGACCTATTGATTACGAATCAATTGCTCTACCACTGAGCCACACCAGCGAACAAAAATTATAATAGCATAATTTAATAATTTGTCAAATAAAAACAAAAGATATGGAGGGGGAATTTATGGGAATCAACATTGCAATTGATGGAACTGCCGGAAGCGGGAAAGGCTCGGTTTCAAAACAGCTTGCAAAGCGCCTTGGATTTTTCCATTTAGATACTGGCGCAATTTATCGAAGCGTTGCATATGCTGCAATTGAACAAAAAATTTCGCCAAATGACGAAAAAAAACTTAAAAAAATGCTAAAAAACATTAGTTTTTCCGTTAAACTTGAAAAAGTTGGCGAAAATCAGGTTCAAAAAAACATTTTAAACGGGGAAGATTTAAAAGAGAAAATTCGAACAGAAGAAATAAGCGAGGCTTCTTCAATTGTTTCCCAGTTTAAAGAAGTTCGCGAATTTGCAACTTCAATTCAACATAAAATTGCAAATAAGTATGACGTTATAATTGAGGGAAGGGATATTGGAACGGTTATTCTTCCAAATGCCGATTTTAAATTTTTCTTAACCGCAAGCCCAGAGGTTAGGGCAAGAAGACGCCTTGAGCAACTTAACCTTCCGGAAAGCGAATTTGAGAATGTCTTAAATGAAATTAAGGGGAGAGATCGACGCGATTCGCTTAGAGCAATAAGTCCGCTTAAAGTTGCCGATGATGCAATCTATATTGACAACAGCAACCAAACAGTTGATCAAACCGTTCAACTTATGGTTGATTACATTATTGGAAATTAAACTAAATAAAAATCCTTTAATATTAGGCAAATAACAAAAAAAATTATAAAAGCAGCAGATATTTCTGCTGCTCTTTTTAATTTTTTAAGCATTCCGAAACAGTTGTTAAGTTGAAGCCTTCGCCAAGAAGGGTTTCAATGATTTTGGGAAGAGCGGCAGCTGTTTTTTCGGTTGGATGCATAAGGATAAGGTCGCCGCCGGCTGCGTTTTTAACCGCGCGCGAGTATATTAAATTTTCGTCCTGATCGCGCCAGTCGATTGTGTCACGGCTCCACATAATGCTTGTGTAGCCAAGTTCTTTTGCGGTTTCAATTGTTGTTTTGGAATAGGAACCGCTTGGGGGAGCAAAAAGGTTCATTTCAACGCCCAAAATCTCTTTAATGAGATTGTGGGTGTTTAAGATTTCGTTTTTATTTTGCTGATAGGAAATGTTTTTGTGGTCCTTATGATAGAACCCGTGGTTTGCAATTTCATGCCCGTTGTTATAAATCATTTTTAAAAGTTCTGGATATTGTTTTGCCCAAGTTCCGCCAACAAAAAATGTTGTTTTAATGTTATTGTCTTTAAGCGTTTTAAGCATCGGTTCAATATAGTCGTTTCCCCAATAAACGTTAATCATAAGAGAAATGTTTTTTGAGGAAGTGTTGCCGTGATAAACCGCTTCAACTTCGTTTGCATTAAATGCGTTAAGCGTTCCGCCAGTGTAGGTTATAATGAAAAGACCAATTAAAACAACTCCAATAATCAAATTAGCAAAAACATTGCGAAAAACTTTTTCTTTCTTTTCTTTCTTACTAAAAAAACCACAAATTTTCATACAAATTATGTTTATGCTGCTTGAACTTTTTATAGCACACAAATTCGCTGGTTAAATCGGTTTTCTAATTATGAAGAATTTGCTTGCAAAAAAAAGGAACTTTATGAAAGTTCCTCTAATATATTATTGATTTCTGTTATTGCATCTGCGCCTTCGTTAATTCTGTCGAGAAGTTCATAAAGAATTGTGGCTTGCTCTTTTGCAATCTTCTTCTCTTCCTCTTTTGCTGCTTCAAGTTTAAGAGGGGAGGCGCATCGAGGGCAAAAGCTCATTTGTGCTTTTCCGTCGTTTCCAACGTGTGCACCGCATTTTGCACAATATGCTTTCTTGTCTTTTTCGTCAATTTTAATTCCAAAATCCATTTTAAACCTCCTGTTGTGGGTCTTGTTGTTTCTTAGTTGGGGAAATTTTTGAAACGCTTGATGGATTCTTTCCTTGCTTTGTTGCATCATTTTGCTTTGTTGCCTTCTTAATTGCTTTCAAGAATTGATTTGTTCCTTTTCTTGCGTTTTCTTCGGTTTTGTTAATTGTTTTTTCAAGGCTTTCGTTAACAACATTTGCAATTCCTGTTAACGCCTCGCTAACGCTGCCTGCGATTACCGAGCTCACATAGTTTGAATCGTCAATTTGATGTTCGTGAGGAGCATTATAATCATTAAAATAAGCGCTAACTTGCGAAACAAGCTGTCCTTCTTTGTTATATCTATGTTCAAAACCAACTTTAAACCAATCTCTGTTAAGGGAGTATGGACCAATTAAAGGACGATTATAGTTAAACGAATCATATTCCGACATTGGCCCAAAGCAAATATAAGTGCAAGATTTTTTCTCGTTTAAATTTGTTGGGTTTGTTGTTAATGCGCCAAACGAACCATTAAATTTTGCAGTTGTGTTCCAATAGATGTCGAATCCTGGTGCAACTTTTTGAGCATAGTTATCAAGGTTTTCCAACATTTTTGCGCGAGTTGAGCCTGGGGGATTAAAGTTTGTTATTGAAATTTTTGCATCTTTCTTATATGGGTCTTTAAGATTGAAAATTAAAACTGTTCGATAGCCCGTAACTTTTTCTGGAATTCCAAGAACGTCTCCAAGCATTTTCATAAGGTCTGGACCGCCGTTTTTAATGATTGTTTTTTCAACCTGACCGCGAGAAAGCGCAACAATTTTGTTTTGAAGGTCGAATTGTTTAATTTTCTTTGCAACGAAACGAACTTGCTCGATGTATGGCAAAATTTCCTTATAGTTTCCCGTTGTAACTCTTGTGAAAATATTTTCCAAAACGAGGGCAGAGTTTCTTGAACTTGCAATTGTTTTAAAAACGTGGTCAATCCATTTCTCATTTATTTTGTTAAGTTCGGAGTCTGGGAAACGAACTCTTTTTGCATCTGGGGAAATGTTATATTTGAAATCGTCGCCATGTTCATTGTTTACAAGTTTATAGGCTCTTCCAAGGTTTAAGTTTGAAACAACATTAAAACCAAAATAGTTGTTGTCGACATCATATGAAAGAGTTGAAATAATTTCGTCTTCCTCCAAAGCAGAATTATCAAGGATTTCAACTTCTTCTTCAACTGCTTCAACATCAAAAGATGAATCAATGTTGTCTTTTGTTCGGAGCTTCTTGTCAATAACTGAAAGAGCTCTGTCATTTTCGCTTGCTGCTGCAACCATAATATCCTCCCTACCTATTCTTTTCCGTTGTCGTTCGAGATTTCATTTTGTTTCTGTTGTTTTTTAACAACTTTCTTGTTAATAAGTTTTCTTTGAGTGTTTGTTAAAAGCGAACTGTATGCTTCCTTATTGATTTCAATTCCTGCTTTTTCAAACAAGTCGGTTAATTCTTTTGTTTTTTCAAGAATTTCTTTCATATAATCATTTTTTGTTTGGTCAATTGATTTCTTTGCACGTTTAATGATTGCGTCTTTTTCTTTTGTGTTTGTTATTGAAAGAATTGGGATTGAGCGAGTTGCTGGAACAAATTCTCTTTCTTTAACTTCGCTTTTCGATTGTGGGTTGTAAAGAGGGTTTTTTGCGCTGCTTATTTCAATTGCATAGTATGGAGAACGAACGCGTTGGGTGTGGGTGAATTCAAAAGGTGTTTGTCCTTCATTTGGTAAAATAACGTTCATTGTTTCGTGTTTAATGCTTGTTTCAAGTTCTGGATCGAAAATTGAATTTGCTTGGGTTTGAACTTTAAGTCGATGCCAGTGCCCAACAACATTAAGGTCGGAATTTGGACATTTAGATTGAAGTTTTGTGAAATCAACGCCGTCGCCATGGTGTGTTACGATTCGATATGTGAATTTTCCATCTTTGCTAAGTTTGTTTTTAAGAACAATTTCTGTAACAGCAAAATCTGGGGCATACTTATTGCTTACATCAAGTGTTTTTGCTGCTTGTTCAATAATGTTAAGCCCGGTTTCCTTGTTAACGCGTTTTTCGTGGTTTCCTGGGTGGAGAACCTCAATTTTTCCTGCTTTTGCAACTTGCGAGAAAAGGTCAACAAAGTTGTCCCATTGTTCGTTTGGATAGAGCAGGTCGTCGAACATATTTTGAACAGCATGAAGAATTGCCGTGCTAAGCATATCGCCAAGAATGAAAAGATATGCGTTTGAAGTGTTAAGTGTGTATTCCAAAACTTCAATGCATCGGTCTATATCAAAGTTTTGGGCGCCAATGTGCCAATCGGAAACAAAAACTGCAACAATTGTGTCGAATTTGTTAGATAGATCAATCGTGTTGTATGCAACGGAGGTGTCGGTTGTTTGTTCAAGTTTCTTTCGATAGTTCTCAATACTTTTGCTTTGATTAAGCTTTTTCTTTTGACTAACTTTAGTTGGTTTATTCATTGCGAGCCCTCTTTTTATTAAATTTTACACTTAAATTTTAACTTAAAAATGTCTTAAAGTCAACCCCCAATAATTTAAAAATTTAAAAAAAATTGATTTTTGTTAGTTTTAAACAAAAAAAGAAAATCGCCTCAAATTATGAGTCGATTATTGGATTTAAATAGTCGGGTTTTTCTTCAAAAGGAGTTGGCGTAAGGTCAATTATTCCAGATGAATTTGGGGAAAATCCATAAAGTCTGTTAGAGAATGCATGATTTTTGTGTGCGCGTGCTTCAATAATTTGGTCTAAAAGCCCAGCATTTTTAAAACTGAAAACCTGCTTTGGCCCGATTATTAAATGATCGGCAACTCTAACCCCATAAACTGAAATTGCTTCAACAATTGCAAGTGTTGCATCAATATCTTCGCCAGATGGTTGAAGTTCGCCGTCTGGGTGGTTATGAGCAATAACAATTATGCTTGCATTATGCTGAAGAACGGTTTGAACGAAACTTGGAACATCAATTCCAACCGAATTAACATTTCCAGTTGTTATTCTTTCAACGCCAATAAGTTCGCTTTTCGCGGTTAAAAGAAGAACATAAAATTCTTCGTATGTTTTGCCAAGAAAGTAGTTTCTTAAAACTCCAGAAAACTGGTTTATTGTTTGAAGGACGGTTTTCTTTTTTGGAAGCGCGCCAGTTTCAAAAACAAAATGCAAAATTTTTCCGTAGCTTAAAAGAAACGAAGCAATTTTTGGGCCAATGCCTTTAATTGCTAAAAGTTGAGTGTAGTTTGAATTAACAATATTTGAAATGCTGCCGAATTTATTAAGAAGTTTGTGTGCAAGCGGGTTAGTGTCGCCTCGCGCAGTTGCAAGAGTTAATAAGTATTCCAAAATTTTAACTTCGCCAAGAGCATATGGGTCGGATTGATAAATTTCTTTTCTTAACCTTTGCCTGTGAAATTTATGAAGTTCTTTTTCTTCTTTCGTAAGTTTCTCTGGCTTTGTGTCTTCCACGAGTTCTCCCCTTTTTTTGTTAAATTATAAAGTTAATCTTGAAAATTCACAAATGTTTAATTGAACATATGTAAATATTTTAAGAAATTCATCTGTAAAAGTCAAACCCTGCAAACAATTTTAAAAAATTTTTTAAGATTGTTTGACTTGAAGTTTTTTTAAAAATATAATGAGGACATGAGAATTCTTGGAATCGACCCCGGCTATGGGATTGTTGGATTTGGCGTTTTAGATTATGAAAACAGCCAATATAAAGTTGTTGACTATGGCGTTATTGAAACACCAAAGGAGGAATCAATTCCTGTTCGGCTTGCAATGATTTACGACGCAATTAAAGAGCTTACGGAAACTTATAAGCCAGACGAAATGGCGGTTGAGGAACTTTTCTATTTCAAGAACCAAACAACAGTTATTCCTGTTGCTGAGGCAAGGGGAATTATATTGCTTGCGGGAATCCATAGTTGCGGAGAGATTTTTGAATATACTCCTCTTCAAATCAAGCAAGCGCTAACTGGAAATGGAAGAGCGGAAAAGGCGCAGGTTCAATATATGGTTAAAGCAATTTTAGGGCTTGAAAAAATTCCGAAGCCAGATGACGCAGCCGATGCGCTTGCCGTTGCAATAACTCACGCAAACTTCAATCAACAAATTATTCGATAACAGCAAAAAACTTTGCTGTTTTTATTTTTTATATGTTATAATGCAAATATGATTAACTATTTAATTGGCGAAATAATTGTTAAAAACAATTCAAGCGTTGTTCTTGAAAACAATGGGATTGGCTATGAAATTTTTGCTTCGGCAACAACAATTTCAACTCTTCCTGTTCAGGGAGCAACCGCAAGGGTTTACACATATCTTCATGTTCGCGAAGACGAATTAAGTCTTTATGGCTTTTCAACACTTGAAGAAAAGGAAATGTTCCTTAAACTTATTGACGTTTCGGGAATTGGCCCAAAAGTTGCGCTTGGAATTCTTTCTGGAATTCGTCTTTCAGATTTAGCCGTTGCAATTAAAACTGGCGACACGAAACTTCTTTCAACCGTTAAAGGGCTTGGAAAGAAAACAGCCGAACGAATTGTTTTGGAACTTAAGGACAAAATTTCTGTTGTTGGATTTGAAAGCCATGAGGACGCAGTTCTTACGCTTGACGAAAATATGGTTGACGAAGCAACCGAAGCGCTTATTGCTCTTGGAATTAGCAAAAACGATGCCTATCGTCTTGCTCGTGAAAATTCGGCTGGAAGCGAAACAACAGAAGATATAATTCGAAAAGTTTTTCAAAATATGAATTAGAGGGAAAAAAGTGGAAGATAAGGGAAGATTTATCACGTCAACAAAAAACATAACCGATGCGGATATTGAAAACAAATTGCGCCCAACAACAATGGCGGAATATGTTGGGCAAGAAAAAGTTAAGGCAAATTTGGAAGTTTATATTAAAGCGGCAAAGGAAAGAAAAGAAGCGCTCGACCACGTTTTGCTTTATGGCCCTCCAGGACTTGGGAAAACAACAATTTCCCATATTATTGCAAGTGAAATGGGAAGTCAAATTAAAGTTACGTCTGGCCCAGCAATTGAACACGCTGCCGACCTTGCTGCAATTTTAACAAACCTTAACACAAACGATGTTTTGTTTATTGACGAAATCCACAGGCTTAACAAAAGCGTTGAAGAAATTTTATACCCAGCAATGGAAGACTTTGCTTTGGATTTTATCGTTGGGAAAGGACCTTCGGCAAGAAATATGCGTCTTAAAATTAAACCTTTCACGCTCATTGGAGCAACAACCCGCGCAGGAATGATTGCGGGGCCTCTTCGCGATAGATTTGGTGTTATTGCGCGCCTTGAATTATACACCGATAAGGAACTTGCAATAATCATTGGACGCTCGGCAAAAATCCTTGGAATTGACATAGACGAAGATGCAAAAATTGAAATTGCAAAAAGAAGCCGTGGAACACCAAGAATTGCAAACAGACTTTTAAAACGGGTTCGAGATTTTGCGCAAGTTATTGGCGAAGGCAAAATAACCTTTGCGCTTGCCGATAAAGCGCTTGGGCTTATGGAAGTTGATAAACTTGGGCTTGACGGCGTTGACAGACGAATTTTGGAAACTATGATAGATAAATTTGGCGGCGGCCCTGTTGGGCTTGAAACGCTTGCGGCAGCAACGGGCGAGGAAGCAACAACAATTGAAGATGTTTACGAGCCATATTTAATTCAACTTGGCTATATTTCAAGAACTCCGCGCGGAAGAATTGTTCTTGCGCCTGCATATGAGCATCTTGGAAAAGTTATGCCAGAATAACAACATAATTTTTAATTGAATTTAAAAGGGGGCGGTCGCGTGGCTTTGCGACATTGCTTTATGAGAGATTACACTTTAACTTCAACCTATGACTATTTTCTTCCAGAAAACCTTATTGCTCAAACACCAGCCGAGCCAAGGGATTCTTCAAGAATGCTTGTTTTCGACGGAAAAAGAACAACAAGCGAAAGCGAATTTAACAAAGAGGATTGCAAGAAGCACATCCATCACAAACATTTTTACGATATAGTTGATTTTTTGAAAGAGGGCGATGTTCTTGTTATTAACAACACCCGTGTTCTTCCTGCACGAATTTTTGGAATTAAAGAGGAAACCGGCGCAAAAATTGAAGTCCTTTTGCAAAAGAGAATTGACCTTACGAAATGGGAAATTATAGCGCGCCCAACAAAAAGGCTTAAAAGCGGAACAATTGTTAAGTTTAACGACGAACTTAGCGGGCGAATTTTGGAAGTTCGAGGCGAAGGAGAATGCTTAATTGAATTTCTTTTTGAAAAAGAAAAAGACGGAAAAGTTGTTTCTTTTGAAGAAATTTTGGAAAGAATTGGGAATATGCCTCTTCCTCCATACATTCATGAAAAATTAACCGATAAGGAAAGATATCAAACAGTCTATTCAAAAATTCCGGGCTCATCCGCGGCGCCAACTGCGGGGCTTCATTTCACGCCAGAAATTTTGGAAAAACTTAAGCAAAAAGGCGTTATAATTGCAGAGGTTTTGTTGCAAGTTGGTCTTGGAACATTTCGTCCTGTTAAAGAAGAAAGCATTTTGAAACACAAGATGCACAGTGAATATATTTCGGTTTCAAAGGAAACAGCCGAAATTGTTACAAAAGCAAAAAGAGAAGGAAGAAGGGTTGTTGCCGTTGGAACAACTTCAATGAGAACTCTTGAAAGTATGGCAGAAAAAGAAATTCAAAATGGAAAGGAAATTTATGTTTTAAAGCCAGGCGAAAAAGACACGGACATTTTTATTTTTCCACCATATAAATTTAAAATTGTTGATTGTCTTTTAACGAATTTCCATCTTCCTCAAAGCACGCTTCTAATGTTAATTTCCGCGTTCATTGGGCTTGATAATGTTATGGAAATATATCAAACTGCAATTAAAGAAAACTATCGCTTTTTCAGTTTTGGCGATTGCTGTTTGTTCTTATAATTTTTAAAAGGAAAAATTTAATATGGAAAACAACTTTGAATTTGAAGTTTTGCATGTTTGCAAGCAAAGCGGGGCGCGCGTTGGTCGATTAAAAACCCCTCATGGGATAATTGAAACCCCAGTTTTTATGCCGGTTGGAACGCAGGCAACTGTTAAAGGAATTTTGCCAGAACAACTTAATGAACTTGGAGCGCAAATCATTCTTTCAAACACCTATCATCTTTTTTTGCGCCCAGGCGATGAAACGATTAAGAATGCTGGCGGACTTCATAAATTTATGCACTGGGACAAGCCAATTTTAACCGACAGCGGCGGG
>ULOH01022109.1_pt1 | contig 62636 bp, 69 predicted proteins | sample 1952421 | NCBI WGS metagenome assembly ULOH01 (sample SAMEA4835599, study PRJEB28245) | human gut metagenome | biome: gut microbiome; material: fecal sample | place: Denmark | collected 2008
GATATGTTTTCAAGACATTGTTAGCAGGGAAGCCGCTTTCAAGTTTAAGGTCAATTTTGTCGAAAGGAATCCCAAGAGTTCTTTCTTGTGGCTCTTTAACTTTGCGTCTTGCGGCGTAAACAAATTGTTTTTCTGTTTTAACTTCTGGGCTTTTAATTATTTCAAGTTTTTCGGCAATTGCATCACGAAGAGATGAAGATGTTGCTTTTTCATACAAATCGTTTAAGCGGGTTAGGGCTTCGTTGTCGCTTCCAAATGCAACAAAAACTCCAGCAAGTTTTTCCTTTTCTTCTTCTGGAATGTTGTCGTATAAACGTTTATCAAGCTCTAAGAAAGTTTCACGTTTAAACTTTTTAAGAATGTGGGAATTTTGTTCTTCGTCGGCATTATCCGAAACAAAATCGTCAATAAGCATTCTAATTCCGCGCGCAGTGTTGAAATCGGTTATGATTTCAAGAAGTTTATATTTGTTTTCTTTGTTGGAATTAAGATAGGAAATTGTCCAATCTTCATTATCATTGAAAAAGTTTTGCATAAATTCAACGGCAGGGCGTTTCCAGTTGAAAAGGGTTTCGGTTTTGTCGCTTTCAAATGCTTTAATGATAAGCGGCAAATATAAATTTCTGTCTATTTCGCAGTTTTTAACAATCTCAACAAATCGGTCGAAATATCTTTCCAAGAAAGAATAACTTTCCTTAACCGAAGTGTATTTAATTTGACCAATTTGCCCAACAAAAATCTTTTTAACAAAATGAAAAACACTTTCATATTTTTTTGCAGTTAAAAGAAGTGCAACAAAATTTGAAAGAGCAAACATATAGTTTTTAAGTTGGAAAATTAAATCGGAGAAAGAGTTAATGTCGTCCTCGCTTAATTCCTCTTTTGTTATGTTTTTTGCAAGATGTTCAATTTCCTCGCTTGTTAGCGAGCGATTGATAAAAGCATCAGCATCAATTTCAATTTCGAATCCAAAAAGTTGTTTAAGTTTTGATTCAATTTGTTTTATATCTTTTAAAATTTCCATATAAGGATTATATCAAATATTTACTAATAAAACAAATCAATCCGTATTCTTCCCATAAAAAATTTTTTCAAGATTTTGCCAAGGGGTGTTCGTTTCAAAAATCTTTTGGAACTGGTCTTCGGTTAACATTTTGATTTTCCCGTTCCTAAACTTAACAAAAAATATTGTGTATTTGAATTTGTTGATTTCACGAAGAAGTTTAAAAAGAGGGGAGGAAGAAAGAACGTAAACATTTTTAACTTGCAAAACTTCCTTATTCTTTTTCTCAATTTGATTGATAATTGGCGAATATTCTCCATTAAATTTTCCATCGAAAATTCCTGCAAAGAGAAAAATTGCAATTAAACCAAAAGAAAAATTTATTTGAAAAAAAGCAGAAATTATGAAAAAAATTAAAAAAACTAGAGAAAAAATTAAGTTGATTATGCAGGAAACTTTATAAATTGTTTTTTCTTTGAATTTAAATTTTAATAGAGAAGTTAAAATTCTCCCTCCGTCAAGAGGAAAAGCAGGAAGCAAATTAAACGTTAAAAGCGAAAAATTTGAAAGGGCAAAAGTGTAGGAAAAAACATAGGTTGAAGGGAAAATCCACCAAAGCATTATTGTTATAACAAGCAAAATTGCATTCATGATTGGCCCGGCAAGCGCAATTTTAATTTCGTCGCGAGGGCTGAAACAAAAGTTCTTAAATGAAACACACGCGCCATAGGGAAGAATCCAAATTCTATTAAGTCCATAGCCAAGTTTTTTTGCAACATATGCGTGGGCGAGTTCGTGGAGCGTTATTGCAATTATGTATGGAATTAAAACCGACCCAAAACCTGTTAAAATTAAAATTAGCAAAAAAACGAATGTTAGAGGGTGAATTCGAAGAGTTTTCATTTGATATTAAAATATGTTCACATATTAGAATATATAATTTTTTTGACAAAAAATTTGCAAAAAACATATTATGCTTTTAGTAAATTTTAAGGAGGTAGAATGAAAAAAATTGCAATTTTTCTTGCGCTGATTGTTGGAAGCATTTCTGTTTTGTTTGCAGGCTGCGGTGGGAGCAATGTTATTCGTGTTAACGAAGTTACCCACAGCATTTTCTATGCACCATTCTATGCGGCAATCAATCTTGGCTATATGGAAGAAGAGAGAATTGAAATTGATTTAACAAACGGGGGTGGCTCCGATCAATCGATGACAGCTCTTCTAAGCGGAAGCGCAGATATGGCTCTTCTTGGCCCAGAAACAGCAGTTTATGTTGTTGGCGAAGGAGCAAAAAACGCGCCAGTTATTGTTGGACAATTAACAAAGCGCGATGGCTCTTTGCTTGTTGGAAGAACAAACGAAACCAACTTTAATTGGAGTAATCTTGCAGGGAAAGAAATCATTGGAGGACGCCGCGGCGGCTCGCCATCAATGTCTCTTCAATATGCTGTTGAAAAAGCGGGAAACACTGTTGGAACAGCCCCAGAACAATGTAACATTAACCTTGATGTTGCGTTTAACCTCGTTGTTGGAGCGTTCGAGGCAGGACAAGGCGACTATTGCACAATGTTTGAACCAACTGCAAGCGAATATGTTGCAGCAGGAAAGGGATATATTGTTGCAGCAGTTGGACAAGCAAGCGGGGAAGTTCCTTTCACATGTTTTATGGCAATGCAAAGTTATTTAAATAAAAATCAAAGCAAAGTTGAAGGGTTCTTGCGTGCTGTTTCGCGCGCATACAACTATTTAATTTCGGCAACCGACCAAGAGATTATTGATGCGCTTAAACCATCGTTCTCAACAACAACCGACGAAATTATCGTTTCCGCAGTTCGTAATTATATCGACTTTGATATGTGGAAAAGCACACCAGTTATGAACAAAGCAGATTTCGAACGCTTGCAAGACGTTATGCAAAACGCGGGAGAACTTCAAAAAAGAATTAACTTTGAAGATGTTGTTAATAACACATATGCAGAAAAAGTTATTGATTCTTTAAAATAAAAAATAATTTAAAAAATTAAGAGAAGAATTTTCTTCTCTTTTTTATTTGAAAAGTTTTTTTATTTTAAAATAAAATAAAAAAATAAATAAAAAACATTTTTTAAATATTTTTAAATATTTTTTTCTAAATTTTAATAAATATTTTAATAAATATTTTAATAATTTTAATTTTTTTAATATTTTTTAATATTTATTGAAGGAATTATTATTTTTTTAAAGACATATTCTTTAATATGAGAATTTCCGCGCGGGAAAAGTTTTATTATGGGGTTGGCGATTTAGGATATTCAACAATAACCTCAACTCTTTCAAATTTTATTATGTTTTTTGGGACAAGTGTGCTTGGAATTTCGGGCGCGCTTATGGGGCTTGCTGTTTCTCTTGGAGTGTTTTGGGATGCAATTTCCGATCCTATAATTGGATATTATTCCGACAACCTTTCTTCGCCTCTTGGCAAACGACACCCGTTTATGATTATTGGAGTTTTGGGGCTTTGCGCAATTAACCTAGCAATTTGGCTTGTTCCAAATGAAGCGCCAACTTGGGTTAAATTTATTTGGATTTTGCTTTCTCTTTTGGCTCTTCAAACGTTTTCAACTTTTTTTGGAACTCCTCATATGGCGTTGGGGCTTGAAATGACAAACGACCCAAATGAGCAAACTTCAATTCAATGCTATCGAACAGTTTTTTCGCTTATTGGAATGATGCTTCCAACAGTTTTTATGTTTATTTTTATGCCTTCATCTGCGTCGAGTCAAGGGCAACTTGAAACGCAAGGATATATTAACATTGCCTATGCTTCGTCAATCCTTTGCCTTATTTTTGGGCTTATAACAATTTTTGGAACGCTTAAAAGGCAGGTTTGTTGTCCAAAAGAAAAAACAAAAAAACAAAAGGGACTTTTCAAATCTCTTTTCACAGATATATTTGGAATTTTGAAAAAAAAGCAATATCGAATTTTAATTTTGGGATATGCAATAAGCCTTCTTGCCTCGTCAATTTTAACCGCCGCCGGAATGCATATGTTCACATATTGTTTCCATTTTAACTCGCAGCAAATTTCCGTTCTTCTTGCCGCGTTCATTGTTTCGGCGGTTGTTTCCCAATTTATATGGAGCAAAATTTCAAAAGGAATTGGGAAGAAGAAAACTTTAATTCGCGGGCTTTCGCTTGGAATTATTGCAATTCTTGTTGTTTGGGCAATTTTTATTTTGCGTGATTTCTTTTCAACAGCAACTTTGTTTTGGATTGTTTCCCCTTTAATTTTCTCGGTTGGGCTTGGAACAGGAGTTTTGTTTTCCTTTCCAATTTCTCTTTTTGGCGATGTTATGGCAAAAGATTTCGAGGTTCAAAGCTCAAACAAAGTTGGGGTCTATTCGGGAATTATGACGCTTGCATCAAAGGTTAGTAATGCATTTGCGCTCGCAATTATTGGTGTTGTTTTGGATTTAATTCATTTTTCGTCAAGTTCGCCAGTCCAACCGCTTTCGGTTCAAAACGGCCTTGGGCTTTTGGTTTTGCTTGGAACAGTTATGTCGCTTGGGTTTTCAATTTCAATATTCAGTAAGTTTAAAGAATAGTTTGACAGGCTTAAAGAAAAAGTGTAATCTTTTTCTTGTAAAAGGGGAAGACTATGGGAAAATTTGGAACAATTTCATATGGGGTTAGAACTCCAATTATTAAAAGAGGGGACGATCTTATTGAAATTGTTACTTCAAGCGTTCTTGGTGCGCTTAAAGAAAATAATCTTGAACTTCAAGATCGCGACATAATTGGGGTTACCGAAGCAGTTGTTGGAATTTCGCAAGGAAACATTGCAACGGTTGAACAAATTGCAAAAGATGTTGAAAAAAACTTCAAAGGAAAAACTGTTGGCTTAATTTTTCCAATTATGAGCCGAAACAGATTTTCGCTTTTGCTTAAAGGAATTTCAATGGGATGCGATAAACTTGTTATAATGCTTTCCTATCCTTCCGACGAGGTTGGGAACCCTTTAATTTCGCAAGAAAAATTGTTTGAAAGCGGAATAAACCCATTTGGGAAAGCGCTTTCCGAAAAAGAATTTCGCGCAGCGTTTGGCGAAACAAAACATCTTTTCACGGGTGTTGACTACATTGAATTTTATAAGGAAACAGCAGGGAAAAATTGCGAAATTATTTTTGGGAACAAAGCGGAAGACATTTTAGATTACACGAAATTTGTTATAAACGCAGACATTCACACTCGCAAACAAACTAAACAACATCTTCTTGCCTGTGGGGCAGAAAAAGTTGTTTCTCTTGACGAAATTTTAACAAAAAGCGTTGACGGAAGCGGATTTAACGAAGAATATGGAATTCTTGGAAGCAACATCGACACCGACACAACCGTTAAACTTTTCCCTCGTGAAACTCGAAAATTTGCCTATGACCTTCAAGCGCGATTTAAGGAATTAACAGGGAAAACTGTTGAATGTTTAGTTTATGGCGACGGCGCTTTTAAAGACCCTGTTGGAAAAATTTGGGAACTTGCCGATCCTGTTGTTAGCCCAGGCTATACCGACGGGCTTTTGGGAACGCCAAACGAAATTAAATTAAAGTATATCTCAGAAACACTTCTTGCAAATCTTTCGGGAGAAGAAGCAAGCGAAGAGTTTAAGAAGATTGTTCGCGAAAAGAAAGGAGATTCGAAAGAAAACAACCGTGCGGCTCTTGGAACAACTCCTCGTCAACTCACCGATTTAATTGGCTCGCTTTGCGACCTTACAAGCGGAAGTGGAGACAAGGGAACGCCTGTTGTTTTAGTTCAAAATTATTTCAAAAATTATGCCGATTAGCTTGGAAACTTTTCAAAAGTTGGAACTTATTAAATTATTGCCACCGAATTTTTGGTGGCATTTTTATTACTAGAAAAATCTGTTATTTGCTGATAATTTTAAAAATGACATTCTTAAAAATTTTTTAATAAATTTTTGTTGTTTTTCTAAAAAGAGTGTATAATTATCTCATAAGAAAAAGGGAGGCGATTTTAATGTTCTTAGAAACAAGCGAAAGTTTGGAAAAAACGCTTATGGAAGCAAGCGCGGTTGCTCTTCGTTTTGGCGGAGAAATGGTTGAAACCGAGCACATCCTTTACGGGCTTACAAAAGTTAATTGCACGGCTAAAAAGATTTTGAAAGAATTTGGGGTTACAGATTCCAAACTTCTTAACATTTTCCGCGAAAATAACGAGGAAGAAACTTTTTTCGACAGCGTTGTTTTAACGCCAGCCGTTAAAGATATTTTCAAAATTGCGCAAACAATTGCGCTTCAACTCAATCATAATTTTCTTGGAACGGAACATTTGCTTCTTGCTCTTGTTTCGTCGCAAGATTGTTTCGCAACGCGTCTTTTAACAAGTTATTTCAAAGTTAACATTCAAGAACTTAAAAATAAAGTTGTTTCGTTCCTTCAAGGAAAAGGTTATGGCGAAAGCGACGAAACAGAAATTCAAACGCAAGAAAATCAAAAACAATCTAACTTGCCAGAAAAACTTTTGGAAATTGGAAGCGATTTCACTCTTAAAGCACGCCAAGGCAAAATTGATCCAATTATTGGGAGAGAAAAAGAAATTGAGCGTGTTATTGAAATTCTTTGCCGAAAAACAAAAAACAATCCAGTTTTAATTGGAGAAGCGGGCGTTGGGAAAACGGCGGTTGTTGAAGGGCTTGCCCTTGCAATTGTTCGCGGCGAAGTTCCAGATTTGCTTAAAAACAAAGAAATTTTCTCGCTTGAAATTGGAAGTTTAATGGCGGGAACGAAATATCGCGGGGCGATGGAAGAAAAACTTAAAGATGCAATTGAAACAATCATTGCAAACAAAAACATTATTGTTTTCATCGACGAAATTCACACTCTTGCGCAAGCGGGCGCCGAAAAAGGCGAAACAAGCCCTTCGGATATGTTAAAGCCATATCTTTCAAGAGGAGAACTTCAAACAATTGGCGCAACAACAACCGATGAGTATAGAAAATTCATCGAAAAAGATAAAGCGCTTGAAAGAAGATTCCAACCAATTCTTGTTGAACCTCCAACAGTTGAACAAACAATTGAAATTTTGAAAGGTTTGCGCGACAGTTACGAAGCGTTCCACAAAGTTAAGATAACCGACGAAGCAATTGAAGCTGCGGCAACTCTTTCTGATAGATATATTATGGACAGAAGTTTGCCAGACAAGGCAATTGACTTAATCGACGAGGCTGCTTCAAAAGCAAAAGTTAATTTTTCTCTTAAACCAACCGAAGTTCGCGAAAAAGAAGAAAAACTTAAACAACTTCAAGCATCGCGCGATGAGGCAAGTTTGGAAAGAAACTATGAAAAAGCGGCGAAAATTCAATCGGAAATTGTTAAACTTGAAGATTCTCTTGAAAAACTTAATGCATCGCTCAATCGTTCAGACAAAAAAGTTAACTCAATTGGAGCAAACGAAGTTGCCGATGTTGTTGCAAGGTGGACGGGAATTCCGGTTAATAAAATAACGGAAACAGAAAAAGAAAAACTTATCAACCTTGAAAAAATTCTTCATAAACGCGTTGTTGGTCAAGACGAAGCAGTTGAAGCGGTTGCAAAAGCAATTCGAAGAAGTCGTGTTGGACTTCAAGATGCAAAACGCCCAATTGGCTCGTTCCTTTTCATGGGCCCAACTGGCGTTGGAAAAACAGAACTTTCAAAGGCAATTGCCGAAGCAATGTTCGACAACGAAAACAATATTGTTCGTTTGGACATGAGCGAATATATGGAGCCACATTCGGTTGCAAAACTTATTGGCGCGCCTCCGGGATATGTTGGGTTTGACGACGGCGGGCAACTTACCGAAGCGGTTAGAAGAAAACCATATTGCGTTGTTCTTTTCGATGAAATTGAAAAAGCACACCCAGACATTTTCAATGCGCTTTTGCAAATTTTGGACGACGGACGATTAACCGATTCGCAAGGAAGAACAGTTAACTTCCGAAACACAATCATAATTTTAACAAGCAATATTGGAGCTCAAGAAGTTCAGCGCCAAAAAAGGCTTGGATTTGAAACAGGCGAAGGCGAAGATGAAACATTTGATGAAATTAAACATATTTATATTGACGCATTAAGAAAGAAGTTCAAGCCAGAATTCTTAAACAGAATTGATGTAACTTGCGTGTTCCATTCTTTAACTCTCGACGATTTCACGAAGATTGCAAAAATCCTTATGAAAAACATCAACAAACGTCTTCAAAAGCAGGGGATTGAACTTAAACTTACCGAGCGTGCTTTGTCATACATTGTTTCGCAAGGCGCAGACGCAGAATATGGCGCAAGATCGCTTCGAAGATTTATTCAACAACACATTGAAGATGCAATTGCAGAGAAAATTCTTCTTGGCGAACTTGAAAAACAAGGGACAATAATTATTGATTTCGAGAACAATAGATTAACTTTCAAAAACGAAAAATCAACTTCTTTGGAACAAAATCAATAAAAGCAAAATTTAGCAAAATAAGTTAAAAAATTAAAAAAATCACGATTTTTTCGTGATTTTTTATTGTTTTTTATGCATTTTGAGTTTTATTTTTTGAATTATTGAGATTTTTTTTAACTTTATTTGCTTCCTTTTTGATCATTTTAATTTCGTCCTTAACCATACTTTCGCCTTCGTCGGCAAGGTCTTGAACTTGTTTGCAATATTTATGGAGAACAATTCCAACAAACCCTCCAACCATAAGTCCAACAATAAATCCCTCTTTCATTTTTGTTTTCTCCTTTTAAGCTTTTTGCTTAACATTAGTGTTTGCAAAAAAGTCTATTTTATTCTTTTATGGCATAGGTTAAAAAGAAAGGGAAAAATTATGTTTAACTTTTTTTCGGAAATTAAAAAAGAACTTAAAATTCCGTTTGCCGAAGGGGATTATAACATTGTTGTAACAAGCGGCAAGGCGGTTTATGCTGAGGGAACAAAAGGGCTTGTTAAGCTTTCAAAAGAGCAAATTATGTTCAAGGTTAAAGGCAAAATCATAAGCGTTTTTGGAAGCGGACTTCAACTTAAAGAAATGGGGAATCAAACAATTTGCATTGCTGGAAATATTGACAAAATTGAGGCGAACTGAATTGAAATTCAAATTTTTTAAAAGGGCAAAAAAAGAAAAGAGAAGCAAAAGGTCGAGCGTAACCTTTTCTCTTTTGGGCTATAATTTTGAAAGGTGGCTTAATGTTCTTTCAAACAAAGGCGTTGAAATTTACAGCGCCGAAAAACTTGATATTAAAAATTCGCGTCTTGAAGTTGGAATTGAAAACGAAAAAGCGGTTGAGAATTTTTTAAAATCCAAAAATTTTTCAGTTTCAAAAAAGGAATATAACGGGCTTGCGCGTCCGCTCAAATTTTTTAGCGTTCGCTTTGGAATTATAATTGGAGTTTTCCTTTGTTTTTGTTTTTATGTTGTTGCTTCAAACTATGTTTGGAGAATTGAAGTTTTTGGAAACGAAAGAGTTGATTCAAATGAAATTGAAAGCGTATTAAATGAAAATGGTGTTTCAATTTTTTCGCCATTGAACTCAAAAACAAACGAACAAATTGAAAACATAATTTTGGAGAATTTTAACGATGTTAGCATGGTTAGCGTTGTTAAAAAAGGAACTTCAATAATTATCAATTTAAAAGAAAAGCTTATAAGCGATGAAATTGATGATGAGTTTAAAGTTGGCGCAATTTTGGCGGGCGAGGACGGGACAATTAAAAACATCAAACTTATTCAAGGAACTTTGCTTGTTAAAGCAGGAGATAAGGTTCGAGCGGGCGACGCACTTGTTGCACCATATATTGTTGACAGCAGCGGCAAACGAATTCCAACCCAGCCAAAAGCGGAAATAACATTTGAGTTTTTGCTTGCGGGGCAAAGCGAACATAAAGAATATTCCAAAACGGAAGTTCGAACGGGAAGAAGTGTTTCGGAAAGAATAATGAGTTTTTTGGATAAGGAAATTGTTACAACAAAAGCAGAAATTCCTTTTGAAAAATATGAAGTTGAAAGAAATGAAACCTATCTTTCAAACTCTGTTTTGCCGCTTAAATACATCATTTTAACATATTATGAACTTGAAGAAGTTACTTTAACGCAAAACTTTTCGGAAGTTAAAAACCAAAAAATTGAAGAGGCGAAAAAACTTGCCATGGCAAGGAAAAAAGAAGACGATAATGTTGTTTATGAAAACTTCGTTATAACAGAAAAAGACGGAAGAACAATTGTTGACTATGTTATTTGTGTTGAAAGAATTGTTTCATTTTAAATTTTGTGATAAACTATTTATATGAATAAAGTGTATTTTACAAACGTTTTTTCTCCATGTTACAAAAAAATTGCAACAAAACTTTTCAGCGATGCGGTCGAAAAGAACTATTCTTTAAACAAAAACTTTTTCGCAAATGTTAAATTTGTTTCAGAAGAGGAAATTCAAAAATTAAACAATGAATTTCGAAACATCAACCGAGTTACAGATGTCCTTTCCTTTCCAAACTATGAAATTCCAAAAGAAGAATTTTTTGAAGACGACGATGTTTTTCTTGGCGACATTGCAATTTGCAAAAGTATTGCAAGAAAGCAAGCAAAGGAATATGGACATAGTTTAAAAAGAGAACTTTGTTTCCTTTCTCTTCACGGATTTTTGCATATTATGGGATATGACCACATTGAAAAAGCCGACGAAGAAAAGATGATGAAACTTGCGAATGAAATTTTAAGCGAAAACGGAGTTGAAAGATGAAAGCAGGATATGTTGCTGTTATTGGAAGAACAAATGCAGGGAAAAGCACGTTAATTAACGAACTTTTGGGCGTTAAGCTTAACATTGTTTCCCATAAAAAACAAACAACAAGGAACAATATTCTTGGGGTTTTAACCGAAAAAAACTTTCAAATTGTTTTCATCGACACCCCTGGAATTCACAAAAGCCAAAATTGGCTTGACAAAGCAATGAACAAAAGCGTTCGAAACGCAAGAGAAGGAGCAGATGTTGTTGTTTATTTGATTGACGGCTCAAAAGCTTTTTCAAACGAAGAAATTGAAAATGTTAAGGCAATTTCAAGTCTTGGGAATTTGGTTATTGGGGTTAGCAAAATCGACCTGACAACTCCTGAAAAACTTGCAGAAAATTTGGTTAAATTAAACGAAATTGATGCAAAAGCAATTGTTCCTTTTTCATCCAAGAAAAAGAAAAATCTTGGAATGCTTAAAGACGCAATTATCTCCTTGCTTCCTTCAAACGAAATGATTTTCAAAGAGGATGAATTAACCGACAGGCCAGTTAAATTTTTCTGTTCGGAAATTGTTCGCGAAAAGATTTTAAACTTCACAAACGAGGAAATCCCACACGGCGTTTTCTGCGAAGTTGTTTCATTTGAAGAAAGCGAAAAGAAAGCCGAAATTTCAATTGATATAATTTGTGAAAAAGAATCGCATAAGTCAATCATAATTGGAAAAGGCGGCGAAAGTCTTAAACGAATTGGAACAAGCGCAAGAATTGATATGGAAAAATTTTTAGGGAAAAAAGTTATGCTTAAACTTTTTGTTAAAGTTGAAAAAGATTGGCGAAACAAACAAAACTTTATTTCCGCAAATGGCTTTTAAATTGGGATATTGACAACTTTTCAAGAAATGATAAAATATTAAAGAAATGGAGGTTTGTATGACAGAAAACGAAATTTACAAAATGGACGACAGAAGACTTATAAACTTTTTTGAAGACTCAATTTTACAAGACCCAACTTTGGAAACAACGCTTAACAACTTAATAGCGCTCACTGCACTTTTAGACAGAGGATTTATTTCAATTTTCAGTCCAAAAATTGATATTGTTTTCAGCCAAAGCAAAAAACAATTTATTGTTTTCGGGCGAACGCCAGAAGAAAAATTTAATGAAAAAAACTTTGTTGAACTAGGCTCAAGATTTAGAGATATGGTTTCAACATATGAAAAAGTTTCGGACGAACTTAAAGACGGGGCAGATTTGAATTTTAGAACAAGAATTGTTGACCGCGACGAAATTGTTCATGCTTTAACCGACAAGTGCTATAAATCCTATATTTCAAGCAGAAATGATAGAATAAGCCGACAAAACTCAATTAAAAGCATTAAAAATCAATTTAACAACGACCAAACTTTCTAATCTCGCTATATATAACGTAATAAAAATAATGTAATTTAATTGCAATAAAAAAAACGATGTGGTAGAATGTGAAATGTAAATTTTACATTCTATTTTTTAAGCTAGGAGATTAAGATGAAAAAAGAAGTTGCAATGCCATCGCTTGCAAAAAACGAAGAAGAAGTTTTGAAATTTTGGGAAGATAACAAAATTTTTCAAAAACTTCAAGAAAAAAATAAGAAAACAGGAAAATATTATGCCTTTTTAGACGGCCCAATAACAGCAAACAACGAAATGAAGCTTCACCATTGCTGGAACAGGTCGCTTAAAGACATTATGCTTCGATATAAAGCGCTTCAAGGATTTGATGCGCACTATCAAAATGGTTTCGATGCGCAAGGTCTTTGGGTTGAAGTTGGAGTTGAAAAATCGCTTGGGCTTAACGATAAGCGCGATATTTTGAAATTTGGAATGGACAAATTCACGGAAGCATGCATTGAACGTGTTAATCATTTTGCTGGGATAATTGCAAACCAATCGAAACGCCTTGGACAATGGATGAATTGGGACGATTCATATTTCACAAATTCCGACACCAACATAACAACAATTTGGTATTTCCTTAAAAAATGTTATGAAAAAGGGTGGCTAATTGAAAAATATCGCCCAATGCCATGGTGTTCCCACTGCGGAACTTCGCTTTCCGAACATGAACTTGCCGATAGCTATCAAGACATGGAACACACTGCTGTTTTCTTTAAACTTCCAATTAAAAACAGCAATTTGGATATGCTTGTTTGGACAACAACGCCTTGGACTCTTTCGTCGAACGTTGCAATTGCAGTTAACGAAAATTTAACATATTGCATTTGCAAAGTTAAATCAAGCAGCAGACTTTTAGTTGTTGGGAAAACTGCTTTAAAAGTTTTGAAAGACGATTTAATTTCTGTTGAAAAAGAAGTTCTTGGAAGCGAACTTGTTGGAAAAGAATATGAAACTTGTTTTGAAGAACTTGAAGAACAACAATTTATTCATAAAATTGTTGCATGGGATCAAGTTGACGCGCAAGAAGGTTCGGGCGCTGTTCATATTGCACCAGGCTGCGGAGCGGAGGACTTCGAACTTGGACAAAAACTTGGGCTTAAAAATATTTGCCCAGTTGATGAAAGCGGAATTTTCTATTCAAATTTTGGCTTCCTTTCTGGGAAAAACACAACAGAAGTTGCAGACGATGTTTTCGAACAACTTAAATTGCGCGGAAAACTTTATTACACACATAAATATAAACACCGCTATCCAATTTGTTGGCGCTGCAAAAATCCTTTAATTTTCCGTTTAACAAAAGAATGGTATATTAAAGCCGACGAAATTCGTCCTCTTTTAATTGAAGCTGTTGACACAGTAACCTGGCAACCAGAGTTTATGAAAAAACGTATGCTCGATTGGCTTAACAACATGGGAGATTGGAATATTTCAAGAAAACGTTTCTATGGACTTCCTCTTCCATTCTATCGCTGCAAACATTGCGGGAAATTAACAGTTGTTGGAAGTTTGGACGAACTTAAAAAACTTTCAAGCGAAGAAGAAGTTAACGCTCTCCCACATCTTCACCGTCCATACATCGACAACATTAAAATTCGTTGTCCACATTGCGGACAGGAAGTTGAAAGAGTTAGCGAAGTTGGCGATTGCTGGCTTGACGCAGGAATAACACCTTTCAGCACTAAAAAATATTTCACAGATAAAGAATTCTGGAAAAAGAATTTCCCAGCAGAATGCGTTATTGAAATGAAAGAGCAAATTCGTTTGTGGTTCTATTCGCTTTTGTTTATGGCGGTTACGCTTGAAGGCCGCGCGCCATATAAAAAGGTTATTGGCTTTGCAATGCTTGTTGCAGAAGATGGCTCAAAATTCTCGAAATCGGGGCCAAACAACATTTCATTCTCCGACCTTGTTTCAAAAACTGGCGCAGATGTTATTAGATATATTTTCGCATCAAATAATATGCTTAACGACACTCGTTTTGGCTTTGGAATTTGCGACGAAGTTAAGAGAAAACTCCTTGGGCTTTGGAATGCATATGTTTTCTTTAACACATATGCTTTAATCGACAATCCAAACATTGCTGCTTTCAAGCCAGATTTTGGTAAGTTTGATATAACAGATAAATGGCTTTTGGAGGAATGCAATAAATTTATTGAGAATTCAATCGAAAATTATGAAAATAACAAATATTTCTTGGTTGTTAAAGATTTTGAAAACTTCATCGATAACTTAACAAATTGGTATATTCGTGTTAACCGTCGAAGATTTTGGAAATCGGACGATGAAAAGGATAAACTTAATGCATATTGGAGCTTATATAACGCTCTCAAAACTGTTTGCCGTGTTATGAGCCCAATTCTTCCTTTCTTAACTGAATATATTTGGCAAAATATGGTTCGTGAAATTGAAAAAGACGAAGCAGAAAGCATCTTCCTTGCATCTTTCCCAAAAGTTGGGAGCGTTCGTTTTGGTCGCTTAGATAAGCAAACAGAAGACGCAAGAGAAATTATTGCAATTGCGCAACGTCTTAGAAACGAAAATCAAATTAAAGTTAAACAACCTCTTAAAACGATGTTCTTAATTGTTAAAGAAGATGTTAAAGAAGGAATTTTAGGTTTTGAGCCAATAATTAAAGACGAACTTAACATTAAAGAAATTGTTTTTGAAACTGATAACTCGAAATTTAACGATGCGTTCTTAACTGTTGATTTCAAAAAAGCAGGCGCAGTTTTGAAAGGAGATGTTCAAAAAGTTAAAAATCTTCTTTTGGAAGCAAGCGAAGAAGAAATGAAAGAGTTAACAAAAATGCACTCTGAAGGCAAAGTTTCAATTGGGGAATTTAAAGACCTTCCAAGCAACCTTTTCATTGTTTCCTATAAAGCAAAGCCAGATTATGTTATTGCAACAGAAAATGATATGACGGTTGTTCTAGACATAACAATTGACGAAAATCTTATGCTTGAAGGGCTTTCAAGAGAACTTATAAGAACAATTCAAGTTTTAAGAAAAGAAGCAAATTTCAAGGTTGAAGAAAGAATTGATGTTTCTTTAAAAACCGAAAGCGAAACATTGCAAAAAGTTATTGCAAAGTATGCCGAAAGAATTAAAGCCGAAGTTTTGGGTAAGAACATTTTAGAGGACATTCAAAATCCAACAATTGAAAAAGAAGTTGAAATTCAAGAAGAAAAAGTTTTAATTAAACTTAAGGGGCAAAATGCAAATTAACACCGAATGGAAAGATTATGAAATAATTGCAACCGGAAACGGCGAAAAACTTGAGAGATGGGGAAATGTTAAACTACTTCGTCCCGACCCTCAAGTTATTTGGCCTGCGCAAAAAGACCTTTCAAAAGAAAAAGGACTTAACGCAAGATATGTTCGAGAATCAACAGGCGGCGGCTATTGGGAAAATCTTTTGCCAATGCCAAACGAATGGAAAGTTTCTTGGCGCAACCTTAAATTCCTTGTTAAACCAATGGGATTTAAACACACTGGGCTTTTCCCAGAACAAGCTGTTAACTGGGCAAAAATGATTGACCTAATTCAAGGCGCAAATCGCGAAATTAAAGTTCTTAACCTTTTTGCCTACACCGGCGGGGCATCGGTTGCTTGTGCAAGCGCAGGGGCAAGCGTTGTTCATATTGATTCAAGCAAAGGAATGGTTGAGCGCGCGAAAGAAAACCTTGCGCTTTCAAACCTTAAAGAAAAGCCCGTTCGCTTTATTGTTGAAGATTGCAAAAAATTTGTTGAAAGGGAAATTCGCCGAGGAAACAAATATGACGCAATAATTATGGACCCTCCTTCCTATGGACGCGGTCCAAGCGGCGAAATTTGGAAAATTGAAGAAAACTTGTTTGAATTTGTTAATCTTTGCTTTAAAGTTTTAAGCGATAATCCGCTTTTCGTTTTAATAAATTCCTACACAACCGGGCTTCAACCTCAAGTTATTAAAAACATTTTGCTTCTTAACGCAAAAAACAAAAATGCGGAATGTGAAGCTTATGAAGTTGGGCTTCCAACCGACGAAGGAATCATTTTGCCATGCGGCGCAAGCGGACTTTTAACTTTTTAAGGAGAAATTATGAACGAGAATTTAGACATCATTTATGAGGATAATCACATTATTGTTGTTATTAAACCGCAAAACATTCCAACACAAGAAGATGAGAGCGGCGACATAGACTTGCTTTCGCTTGTTAAGCAATATATCAAAGAGAAATATAACAAACCTGGGAATGTTTATGTTGGTTTAGTTCATAGGCTTGACAGACCAACGGGCGGAGTTATGGTTTTTGCAAAAACATCAAAAGCCGCTTCAAGACTTTGCAAGGAAATTCAAGACGGAACACTTAAAAAAGAATATTTAACAGTTTTGGAGGGGCAACTTCCTTTAAAAACAAAACATGTTGTTAACTATCTTAAAAAAGACGAAGAAAAAAACATTGTTCGCGTTGCGCCAATGGGAGAGCAGGGCGCAAAAAGAGCAGAACTTGTTTATGAAATTGTTGAAGTTGAAAAAGAATATAAAGATGTTAACCTTGCGCCAAGCCAAAAAATTAACGAAAATTCTTTGGAGGAACGCGCTCCAAAACAAGCAAGAGAACTTTCAAAAACTTTAACCCTAGCAAAAGTTCAACTTTTAACAGGGCGCGGACACCAAATTCGCGTTCAGTTTGCGAATTTGAAAGCCCCAGTTTATGGCGACGGGAAGTATGGCGCGAAAGAAGGAAAAACAAGCGACCTTGCTCTTTGGGCGTATAAACTTGAATTTGTTCATCCAACAACAAAAGAAAAAATGAGTTTCACGGTTCTTCCTCCTTCCGAAAAAGACCCATGGAACAAATTTAACTTAAATCGCGTTTAAAAATGTTATGTAGGAGTTGGAAAGATGAAAAAAAGAAGCGAAATTGAAGAAAAATTTAAGTGGGATTTAAGCGGATACTTTAAAAATGACGACGAATTTAAAAAGGAATTTGACGATTTAAAATCGCAAGTTCATTTCCTCGACGAATATAAAGGCAAACTTAACAATGAAAAAACAATTCTAGAATGCCTTCGAAAAAGCGAAGCGTTCGACCAACGCCTTGAAGTTCTTTATGTTTACGCAACTTTAAAAACGCGCGAAGATGCAGCAAATTCGTTCTATCAAGAACGCGCAACGCAAGTTGGCTCGCTTCTTAGCCAAATTTCAACTCAAACTTCTTTTGTTAGCGTTGAAATTAAGAAAAATCCTAATTCGCTTTTGGAAAAATTGCAAAAAGAAAGCGAGTTTAAAAACTATTTCAAAAGTATTTTAAGAAACAAAAAACACATTCTTTCCGAAAAAGAAGAAAAAATCCTTTCCATGAGCGGGGATATGGCGGGCGGATTTTCCGATAATTTCGATTTATTCGACGACGCAGATTTAAAATTTCCTTCTGTTAAAGACTCAAACGGAAAGATGCATAAGTTAAACCATTCATCCTATATGGCTCTTATGCAAAGCGAAGACAGAACTCTTCGAAAAAACACACTTAAAAAGTTTAACGGGCAATATGGGAAATTTAACAATTTTCTTGCTTCAAACTACATTTCAAACATAAAAGCCGATGTTTTTTATGCAAAAGCATCGAAATATAAAAATTGTTTAGATAAATCAATCTATTTGGAAGAGGCAAGCCGAAAGGTTTATGATACGTTAATTGACTCAATTAACAATAATTTATCTGTTTTTTATGAATATTTTGATGTTAAACGCGAAAGCCAAGGGTTAAGCGAGTTTGCTCTTTACGACCAATATGTTAAAGAAAAAAGCATAAAGAAAAAATATACTTTTGACGAGGCAATTGAGATAATTAAAAAAGCAACAGCACCTCTTGGAAGTTTCTACACCTCTTTAATTGAAAAGGCAGTTAAAGAAAGATGGATTGACATCTATCCAAACGAAAATAAGGACAGCGGGGCGTTTTCTTGGGGAGCATATGGGAAAAATCCAGTTTTGCTTACTAATTTCATTGGGGATTCAAACAGCGTTTTCACTCTTGCCCACGAACTTGGCCACAGTATGCATTCCTATTTTTCAAACAGTAATTTAAATCCAGACCAAGCGCCATACACAATTTTTGTTGCCGAAGTTGCAAGCACGGTTAACGAAATGTTGCTTTTGAAATATTTCCTTGAAAATTCGAAAAATAATGATGAAAAAATATATTATTACGACTATTTTTTAAGCGAATTTAAATCAACTGTTTTCCGTCAAACAATGTTTAGCGAATTTGAACAATTTGCTCATGAAACTTTTGAAAAAGGAAATCCAATTTCTGCGCAAATTTTAAACGAAAAATATTATGAGTTAAATAAAAAATATTTTGGGAAAAATGTTAAGTTAATTCCAGAAATTAAATATGAATGGTCAAGAATTCCGCATTTTTATAACTCTTTCTATGTATATAAATATGCAATTGGAATGATAAGCGCGGTTTATTTGGTTGAAAAAATAATTCCGCAAACCCCAGAAAGATATATTAATTTCTTAAAAAGCGGAAGCACAAAACCTCCAATTGAGTTGCTTTTCGACGCTGGGGTTGATTTAAATAAAAAAGAAACATTTAACCACGCATTTGATTGCGTTGAAAAAATGCTTAAAAATTGGAAAAATTTATTAAAAAAATAAGAAAAAATTAAAAAATAATTAAAAAAAATAGAACAGGAGAAAAAATGGAACTTCTTTCGCCAGCAGGGAATATGGAAAAATTGAAGGCTGCAATATATTTTGGCGCCGATGCTGTTTATGTTTCTGGGAAAAAGTTTGGGCTTCGCGCTTTTGCAGGGAACTTCGACGAAAACGAACTTAAAGAGGCTGCAAATTTTGTTCATAAAAGAGGGAAAAAGATTTATGTGACTGTTAATATTGTTGCTCATAACAGCGATTTTAACGGTCTTGAAGAATATTTAAAATATCTTGAAGAAATTGGAATTGATGCAATAATCGCAAGCGACATTGGCATTATTTCTTTTGCAAAACAATACGCGCCAAAACTTGAAATTCATGTTAGCACACAGGCGAATGTAACAAACAAGTTTGATGCAAAGTTTTTTGCAGATTTTGGTGCAAAACGAATTGTTCTTGCGCGCGAACTTTCAATTGATGAAATTAAAGAAATTCGCCAGTTTCTTCCAAAAGAAGTTGAACTTGAAGCATTTGTTCACGGAGCAATGTGCATAAGTTATTCTGGAAGATGTTTGCTTTCAAACTATTTAACTGGGCGTGACGGAAATCGAGGAGCGTGCGTTCAAGCTTGCAGATGGGAATATACAATTTGCGAAAAAAGCCGCGGGGGAGAAGGTTATGAAATTCAAGAAGACAACCGCGGAACCTACATTCTTAACTCAAAAGATTTAAATATGATTGAGCACCTTAAAGAACTTGAAGAGGCGGGCGTTTCAAGTTTTAAAATTGAAGGGAGAATGAAATCTTCATATTATGTTGCAAACATAACAAATGCCTATCGTCGCGCGCTTGACGCAATTGAACGCGGCGAAGAAGTTTCGGAAGAAATCTATAACGAAACATTTAAATCGAGCCACAGAAATTATGCAACCGGTTTCTATTTTGGAAAGCCAGAACAAAATTTGGAGACTTCAATGCCTGTTGCAACTCATGAATTTGTTGCCGTTGTTTTGGAAGATGCAAAAGACGGGAAAGTTTTTGTTGAAATGAGAAACAGATTTGAAAAAGGCGACGAATTGGAAGTTCTTTCGCCAAATGAAACTTTTAACAAAAAAATTATTGTTTCAAAGATGACAAATGAACAAGGCGAAGAAATTGAAGTTGCAAAAAATGTTCAAGAAAAACTTTGGATTGAAACAAATTTGCCTCTTAAAACAGGAGATATTTTAAGGGAAAAGAATTAAAAAGGCAAATTGAAAAACAAAATTATGAAATCAACAAAATTGACTAAAAATTGTTGACAGCCTAGCAACTTTGTGATATATTATGTCTTGCTTGAATGAGCAAGAAAATATGCGGTCGTGGCGGAAATGGTAGACGCGCAAGACTAAGGATCTTGTGGAGCGATCTGTCCGGGTTCAAGTCCCGGCGTCCGCACCATTCGATAAATAGGGCAGTTTAGCCCTTTTTTTGTTTAATATTTTTTTTAATTAAAATTGATTAAAAATTAACAATTTTTAATATTTTTTTGGGTATGATTTTATTCAAAATAATATAGATTTTTGTGTAACAAAATTAGCATAATTACCCTCTTTGCAATTTAGTTTTTATTAAACCCTTAATGGAAGTTTTGCATAAATTTTGAACATATAATTTGATTTTATTTGTAAATTTTTGAATGAGAAGGTAAAATGTTTTTTATGGAGGAATGTATGCTTAAAAAGAAAACCAAAATTCTTATTGCGCTTCTTTCAATTTTAATGCTTTTTGCAATTTCAATTTTGGGCGGATTTCTTGGAGTTTTTATCCAAAGAAAATCCAAACAAAACACGATGGATTTTTCTTCGCTTGTTTCTTCGGCAAACAAAACTGTTTTGTTTATTGGCGACGGAATGGGAGAAAACCACATTAAGGCTGCAAGCGCGTTTTATGAAAAAGAAATGTTTATGACAAGTTTTGAGAAAAAGGGATTTGTTTCAACTTTTTCCAACTCGCTTGTTTCGCCAACAGACAGCGCTGCCGCAGCAAGTGCACTTGCAACGGGGCAAAAGTTTGACAATAAAGAAGTTTCAAGACATAACGGAATTGATGTTGAAACGATAAGCGAAATTGCGAAAAAAACAGGAATTGGGGTTGGAATTGTCACAACCGACAGTTTGGACGGGGCAACTCCTTCTTGCTTTTCGTCGCACGCAAACAAGCGAGGAGATAGCGACGAAATTATTAAAGGGCAAATCGCAAGCCAAATCGACCTTTTCCTTGGCGCAGGCAAAAACACATATGATAACCATCAAAGAGAAATTGAAGGCAAAGGATTTGCATATTCAAGTAATTTAAACGACTTTTCTTTTGCGCAAAGAAGAGTTTTTGGTTCATTTGAGAGTGTTGTTTCAAAAGATGGAACAAACCTTGCGCCAACCCTTGAAATGCTTACGAAATTTGCGATTGATTTTTTTGAAACAAATTTTCCAGATGGATATTTTTTGATGATTGAAGGGGCGCATATTGATAAGAAAAGCCATTCAAACCAAATTTTTGAGATGGTTGAATATTTAAACAGTTTTGACCAAAGCATTAAAATTGCGCACGATAAGTTAATCGAGCAAAATGGAGTTGCAATTATTGTTACTGCCGACCACGAAACGGGCGGGTTGCAATTTAATAACCAAACTAAAGAGCAAATAAGTAATTCTCTCTACACGCGAACGGGGCACTCGTCGAAAGATGTTCCATATTTCATATATTTTAAACCATCAAAAAATGTTGATTTAAATGCTTTAAAACCTAAAATTGACAACACCGACATATTTAAACTTTGCAAAGCATTTATTTCAAAATAAATAAAATTTAAAAAAATAATGTGGCATTTGAATAATGCCATTTTTTTTTACGCACAATAAATTCACATATGTTTTAAATTTAATTTTAAGGGGATAATTATGAAGAAAAAAGCAATTAACTGGGAAAAGTATAACAAGGAATTACTTGCAAATGAAAAAACAGAACAAGAAATTTTGAACGAATATAGAGAAGATTTGCATACTATGAAAATGAAAGATGAATTAAGGGAATGTCATCTTTGCAAAGCTTACAAACGAGTTGTTAAAGAAAACGAGGAATTTGACAAAACAAACCAAGATTTCTTTAACTACGAAAAGGAAATTGGAATTGGAAAAACAAATTAAACGAGGAGAAATATACTTTGCCGACCTCAGTCCCGTTGTTGGGAGTGAGCAAGGGGGAGTTCGCCCTGTTTTAATAATTCAAAATGACACGGGGAATAAGTTTAGTCCAACCGTTATTGTTGCCGCAATAACAAGCCAACTTTCCAAAGCAAAAATTCCAACACATATTGAACTTCCATCAAGCGAATACGGGCTTCAAAAAGACAGCGTTGTTCTTCTTGAACAAATTAGGACAATTGATAAACGTAGACTAAAAGAAAAAGTTTGTGAATTAGATAGCCAAAAAATGAGAAAAGTTAATGTTGCAATTTTAATAAGTTTGGGATTTAATTAGTAAAAAATAAAAAATAATTAAAATAAAAAAATTAAATAAAATTTTTTTTAAAAATAAATAAATAATTAATTAATTAATTAAATAATTAAATAAATAAGCAAATAAATAATAAAATAAGCAAATAAATAATAAAATAAATAATAATAAAAATATAATCAAATAAATTAAATTAAAAAAAGTTTAAAAATATTAGAAAAAATAAAAAACACCGTAATTTGGTGCTTTTATTTTTTTGGCAGGGATGGTAGGAATCGAACCCACGACAATGGTTTTGGAGACCATAGTTATACCATTTAACTACATCCCTTTGCTTTTTACGAATTATAATTTAACACAAAAAATTTGTTATGTCAATTATTTAAAAAGCATTTACTTATTTTTTTAAGGATTTCTTATTTGCCTTGGAATCGTTTTGAGAAGAATTTGCCTTTGCCGAATTAACTTTTTTCCTTGCAATTCTTTTCTTTGCATCGCTTTCAAGCTCGCCAACGCGTTTGTTTGAAAGGTTAACATAGAAAATGTTTCCTTTATATTCCATCTTATTTTCAATGCCGCGCAAATGGAAATATTCGTTTGGATTTCTTCCACGTTTTTTAAGTCTTGCATCTCTAATCATAATGTAAACGAAAAGAACAAGACCAATGCAGGCAGAAATTATGCTCATAAGTTGAGAAAATTTAATCGAGCCAATAAGCATTGGGTCGGTTCTGAAAATTTCAATAACCGAGCGAACAACGCCATACCACATTAAATAGCAAGAAAGAACAAGCCCACGTTTTTTAGATTTATATAGGAGGGTTATTAAAACCGCAAACCCAATTGTGTTTAAAACCGCTTCGTAAAGAAATGTTGCAAGAAAATAGTGCCCGCCAATTTCAACAGTGAATGGAAGTCCAAAATATTTTGGGTTAAAAACTTCCCAGCCGTGCGCTTCTTTGTTGATGAAATTTCCCCATCTTCCCGTTGCTTGGGCAATTATAAGCCCCGGAGCGATAACATCGCAAATTGAAAGCAAATCTTTTTTATGAATTAGGCAATATAAACAAACTCCAAGGAAACCGCCAATAATTCCTCCCCAAATTGACATCCCGCCGTTCCAAATTTTAAGAGCTTCAACAAAGGTGTAGGTGTCGCCATTTGGGTTAAAAACAACATAGAATGTTCTTGCGCCAATAACTGCAAGAGGAAGGGCATAAAGCGCGCAACAAATAAGGTCGGAACTTTTAATTTGGCGCCTTTTTGCAAAGAAATAGCAAAGGACAATTGCAAGAGCCATTGAGCAGGCCATAATAACACCATACCAAGCAACATGAAGATTGCCGATATAAAAACCTGGATTAACATTTAAAAAGCTTTTCATACAAATATTGTTACACTTTTTATTATTTTTTGCAAATAAAAAACCAGCAAATATATGCTGGTTTCAGTTAAGTTCCTATTCCATTCCTTGACCAATGTCGTTTGATTTTTGTTTAGGTTCGCTTTGAGCATAAGTTTTATAGAATTTTGAAACTTCTTTTTCGGAAAGAACTCTTGCTTTTGCAATGTTTGCATCGGTGTTAAGTTCTTCCTTAATTCTCTTTCCGCCCTTGTTAACTTCGTCGATAACAACTTTCTTTGCTTCTTGAGGGATAAGAGTTATAAGCTTTGATTTAAGAAGTTTTGCTGCTTCTCTGTTATCAAAAGCATATTTCATTTGAACTGGAGCTTGTTCCTCGTTTGTGTAGTAGGAAATGGTTCCGTAGGTTACAACTGGCTCATTATTTGCTTTTTCTGCAAAAACATCGTTGAAGAAGTTTTCCAAGTCAGTTTTTTGAACTTCGGAAAGTCCTAATCCTTGGTTTTGAACATATCTGAATGGGAAAACTGGAATTTGAGAGAGTTCAACTTTTCCGTTAAGTTCTTGGGAATTTGTTGAGAAAGCCCAATCCCCAAAGTATGCATCTTTTTGAATTCCTGGAGCTGCCTTGTTAAAGCTTGCTATTGCAGTTTCTAAAAGTTTTCTAGATTCCTTTGAACTAGGGGAGTTGCTTTCAAGATATTTTGAATATGCAATTAACCCGTTGTTCAATTCTTTATATTCAGTTTTTGTTAATTCGTCGTTTCTATATCTGCCATAGTTTCTCCATTTTGCAAGAGTTGCATAGGTTTTAAGACGTTTTGAATCGAATTTTTCGTTTTGAGTTGTTTGAGATTTTGCTGTAACTTTCAAAGCGGTTGTTTCGCGTTTGTCTTGAAGACGAGTTGAAACTGTTTTGCCTTTTTCTTCTTTCTTTGCAATTTTTGCATCATATTCTGTAAGTTTTTCAGCAGATTTAATGTTTTTTTGGTCTTGAATTAAACGAGTTCCTTGTTTTCTAACGCTTGAAGCATTAAGTTTTCTTTTAAGGAAGAGTGCAATTGCTGCGGCAGCGCCAACAGCACCTGCAGCAAGACCGGCTGTTATTGCATATGCAACTGCTTGATTTGAAATTCCAGCTTCTGACGAGTCTTGTTTAGGTTCAAGGTTTTCAATTTCATCGAAATTTGTTCCATGATTTGGGTCTTCAATTGGATTGATTGAAGGATTTGAATCGCCTTTTTCAATTTCGTCGAGAATTTTTTGTGTTTCATCTGATGGAACAAATCCGTCTTTTTCAAGGTCGCTTTCGCTTTCTGCTCCAACTTTATCCAACGCGCTTTCGGTAAACCTGTCGGCAGCGCTTCCACGTTTTGAAGTTGAATCGTTGTTATTGTTAAAACTTGCCTCGTCATCTTGCGATTCTGCCTCGTCATCTTGCGATTCTGCCGCAGCAACAGCTTCGTCGGTTGCTTGTGTTTCTGCGTTGTTAACAATTGTAAATTGAGTTCCTTCATTATTTGTCATATATGTTGGAATTTCAGAAACAACTGTTTGAACTTGAACCATGCTTGGTTTTGCTGTTCCAACGAATGCGTCTTCAACCATTTGCTTTGAACTTTTTTGCGCATTTTTAAATTCTTTTATGCCAGCAAGGCTTGCTAAAGTTAATGCAAGACCAAAAGTTGTTTTAATAAGTGATTTAGCTGTTTTGTTCATTTTTAAACCCCTTTTTTAATTTCGACTTATTATAACTTGCTTGAATTTATTTGTCAATAGCAAATTCTAAAATTTTTCTTATATTTTTCTTACATACTTTTGTATTATATATTCATTATTGATAATAGGGGATTTTGGCGAAAAAAATTGATAAAAAAGAAAACGAAAAAAGTTTTGAAAAACAGTTGACAAGAAAGTTTTTTTATTGTATTATTATCACGCTTGAGACAGGGAATGACATGTGAGGTTACTTCTTTGAGCTATGCGAGCGCTCACTGCAAGAGAATTCACATCGACAAGTTTTAACATCGATTAAAGCGCCCCCGCAAAAAGCTAATTTTTTTTGGTCACAAGCGCGACACACACGGAATAGTTGTTGAAGGAAACCTTTAACCGCATTAAAAAATAAGTCAACACTTGGTTGAAACTGTTTTTTTGCGGCGTTTATGTTTTTAGAAATGGCAATTCCAAAGCGGTTGCAAAAGGGGGATTAAAATAGTTTTAGACAGGAGGAAAAATAATGGCATCGCAAAAAATCAGAATTAAATTAAAGGCCTATGACCACGTTTTGCTTGACTTAGCTTGCGCTAAAATCATTGAAACAGCAAATAAAAATGGTTCAAAAGTCGCAGGGCCAATCCCACTTCCAACAGATAAAGAAGTGGTAACAATCATTCGTTCACCACACAAAGATAAAGACAGCCGTGAACAATTTGAATGCAGAACACACAAAAGAATGATTGACATTTACAGTCCAACACAAAAAGCAGTTGATTCTCTTATGAGATTGGATTTGCCTGCTGGTGTTGATGTAAAAATTAAGCTATAAGGAGAGAAGATAGAATGAAAAAAGCAATCTTAGGTAAAAAACTTGGCATGACCCAAATCTTCACGCCTGACGGTTTAGTTATTCCAGTTACAGTTGTTGAAGCTGGCCCATGCTATGTTGTTCAAAAGAAAACAAACGAAAAAGATGGTTATGAAGCACTTGTTGTTGCTTTCGACCAAACAAAAGAAAACAGATTAAACAAACCTCAACTTGGAGTTTTGAAAAAAGCAAATGTTGCTCCTTCAAAAATCCTTAGAGAATTCCGTTTTGAAAACACTGCGGACTATGAAATTGGAAAAGAAATTAAAGCAGACATTTTCGCAGAAAGCGACATAGTTGATGTTTCTGGAACAACTCGCGGACGCGGATTCACAGGAAACATTCAAAGATGGAACGCACACAGATTAAAAATGACACACGGTGTTGGCCCTGTCCACAGAGAAGTTGGTTCAATGGGCGCTAACAGCACTCCATCAAGAGTTTTCAAAAACAAGAAAATGCCAGGACACTACGGCTCAGAAAGTGTTACAATCCAAAATCTTGAAATTGTTAAGGTTGACGCTGAAAGAAACATTCTTTTAGTTAAAGGCTGCCTTCCAGGGCCAAAAGGTTCAATCGTAACAATCAAAGAAGCGGTTAAAAGATAGGAGGAAATATGGCAACTAAATCTAAACTTTATAATATGAACGCCGAAGAAGTTGGCACATTGAATCTTTCAGACAACCTTTTCGCAGCTGACTATAACGAACCTTTAATTCACGAAGTTGTTGTTGCATATAACGCAAACCAACGTCAAGGAACAAAATCAACTTTAACAAGAAGTGAAGTTAGAGGACACGCAAAGAAACCATACAGACAAAAACACACAGGACGTGCAAGACATGGTTCAACAAAATCGCCAGAATATAAAGGCGGCGGAGTTGTTTTTGCTCCAAAGCCACGCGATTTCTCAAAGAAACTTAATAAACAAGTTAAGAAAATTGCATTTGCTTCTGCAATGAGCGAAAAGCTTAGACAAAACGAAATTGTTTTCATCGACGAATTCAAACTTGCAGAACCAAAAACCAAAGAAGTTGTTAAGTTCTTGAACGCATTTGGATTAAACAAATCTGTTGTTATTGTAACAGATGAGAAAAATGCAGATGCACTTAGAGCAGCAGGCAACCTTCAAAATGTTCAAATTCAAATTGCAGAACTTTTGTCAACATATGATGTTGTTGCAAATAACAAAGTTGTTATGACAAAAGATGCTGTTAAATCATTAGAGGAGGCATATAACTAATGAACGCATACGACATCATTAAAAAACCTCTTTTATCAGAAAAGAGTTATGCAAAGATTAGCGATAAAATCTACACATTTATTGTTGACAAAAACGCAACAAAAATTGACATTAGAAATGCTGTTGAACAAATTTTTAATGTTAAAGTTGAAAAAGTTAACACATTAAATGTTAAGGGACACGAAAAAGCCCAAAACACAAAGAAAGGAAGAACAGTTGGAAGAACAAGTGACTATAAAAAAGCAATTGTCACATTAACAAAAGATTCAAAACCAATTGCATTCTTCGAAAGTTTATCTTAAGGTTTAAAAGGAGAATAAAGATATGGCTATTAAGAAAAGTAATCCAACAAGTGCTGGCCGCAGATTTTACTCTTCTGCAACCTTTGAAGAGGTAACAACAGACAAACCAGAAAAAAGTTTGCTTGCTAAAATCAAAAAAACAGCGGGAAGAAACGCACAAGGAAAAATAACCGTTCGTCACATCGGCGGAGGAAACAGAAAAAAATATAGAATCATCGATTTCAAAAGAAATAAAGATGGAATCCCTGCAAAAGTTGCAACAATTGAATACGACCCAAACAGAACAGCATACATTGCACTTTTAGTTTACGCAGACGGAGAAAAGAGATATATCTTAGCTCCAATTGGACTTAATGTTGGCGACATTGTTATGTCCGGCGAAAACGCAGAAATCAAAGTTGGAAACGCTCTTCCACTTGAAAACATCCCAGTTGGTGCTGTTGTTCATAACATTGAACTTCAACCAGGAAAGGGTGGACAACTTGCAAGAAGCGCAGGAGCAGAAGTTCAACTTATGGCTAAGGAAGGCAAATATGCAACCCTTAGAATGCCAAGCGGCGAAATGAGAAAAGTTTTAACAAGATGTAAAGCAACAGTTGGTCAAGTTGGAAATTTAGACCACGAACTTGTTTCTCTTGGTAAAGCAGGAAGAAAAAGACATATGGGAGTTCGTCCATCCGTTCGTGGTGTTGTTATGAACCCTAATGACCACCCACACGGCGGTGGTGAAGGTAAGAGCCCTGTTGGTATGGCTTCGCCAGTTACTCCATGGGGTAAACCAGCTCTTGGACTTAGAACAAGAAAGAAAAATAAAGCTTCTAACAAGTTAATTGTTAAGAGGAAGAAATAGGAGAGGAATATGAGCAGATCGTTAAAGAAACAACCTTATGTGTTTGACAGACTTATGAAAAGAGTTGAAGAAAACAACGCATCAGGCAATAAAAAACCAATTAAAACATGGTCTAGATCATCAGTTATCTACCCAGAATTTGTTGGAACAACATTTGCTGTTTACAACGGAAAAAAACATGTTCCTGTCTATTGCACAGCAGAAATGATTGGACACAAACTTGGTGAGTTTGCTCCAACAAGAACCTTCAAAGGTCACGCAGGAGACAAAAAGTCGGGCGGCAAAGTTGCTGCAATGAAGGCAAAGAATTAGGAGGATAAAAAATGGCAACAAGAATTAGAGAAAAAGCCGAAGCAAGAAAGGCAAACAAAGACAATCGCCCTTATGCAAAGGTTAAATATGTTCGTATGAGCCCATCTAAAGTTAGAATTGTTCTTGACTTAGTTAGAGGCAAAAACGCAGAAACAGCTCTTGCTATTTTGGAAAATTCTCCTCAATCCGCAGCAGCTGAATGCGCAAAACTCCTTAAATCTGCAATTGCTAATGCTGAAAACAATAAAGGAATGAACAGAGCAGACCTTTATGTTGCAGAAGCATATGCTTGCCCAGGACCAACAATGAAAAGATTGAACATCCGCGCAAGAGGCAGAGCAGACAGAATGTTAAAAAGAACAAGCCACATAACAATTGTGCTTGACAGTAGAGAATAGGAGGGCAAGATGGGACAAAAAGTTAGTCCAGTTGGACTTAGAATTGGAGTTAATAAAGGTTGGCAATCTTCTTGGTATGCAAACAAAAAAGATTTTGCTAAATACATCAAAGAAGACGATAATATCAGAACTTTTATTAAGAAAAAATATAGCAACGCTGCAATTTCAAGCATCGACATTGAAAGAACAGCAACAAAAGTTGTTGTAACACTTAACACCGGACGCCCAGGTATGCTCATTGGAACAAAAGGCGCAGGCGTTGAAGAAATTAAAAAAGAACTTTCAAAAATGGTTGGAGCAAAAACTCTTTTCGTTAATGTTAAAGAAGTTAAAAAACCAGACCTTGATGCAGTTTTAGTTGCAGAAGGAATTGCAAGCCAACTTGAAAAACGTGTTGCATTCAGAAGAGCTTTGAAACAAGCAATTCAACGCGTTATGAAAGCAGGCGCAAAAGGATGTAAAGTTCAAGTTAGCGGAGTTGTTGACGGTGCTAACACAATTGCTAGAACCGAAAACTATATGGAAGGTTCTCTTCCACTCCACACTTTAAGAGCAGACATAGACTATGGTGTTGCTTCGGCATTCACTAACTATGGAAAGCTTGGAGTTAAATGCTGGATTTATAAAGGCGAAATCCTTGGAAAAAAATCCGCTGAAAACAAAGGAGGTATGAACTAATGTTAATGCCTAAAAGAGTTAAAAGAAGACGTGTTCATAGAGGCAGAATGACAGGCGTTGCAACAAGAGGAAACAAACTTGCTTATGGCGAATTAGGACTCGTTGCAACAGAACCTTGTTGGATCAAATCAAATCAAATTGAAGCAGCTCGTATTGCTATAACACGTTACACAAAAAGAGGCGGGCAAGTTTGGATTAAAATTTTCCCAGACAAACCTGTAACAAAAAAACCTGCTGAAACAAGAATGGGAAGCGGAAAAGGATCTCCAGAATTCTGGGTTGCAGTTGTTAAACCAGGAAGAATTCTTTTTGAAATTGCTGGGGTTCCAGAAGCAGTTGCAAGAGAAGCTTTAAGACTTGGGTCACACAAACTTCCATGCAAAACCAAAATCATTAAGAAGCAGGACGAAACCATAACAACAGAAGGTGGTGCTGTATGAAAATAAGTGACATCAAAAACTTAACAACAGAAGAATTGATTGCTAAAGAACAAGAATTAAAAACTGAACTTTTTAACTTAAGATTCTCCCACGCAACAGGAAATTTAACAAACCCAATGCAACTTCATAACTTGAAGAAAGACATTGCAAGAGTTAAAACAATAATTCGCGAAAGAGAAATTAAAAAGGTTAATGGGTAAGGAGAAACAATATGGAAAAAGAAATCAGAAATAGCAGACCAACAAAACAAGGTGTTGTTGTTAGTGCTGGAAAAATGAACAAAACCGTTGTTGTTGCAGTTGTTGAAAACAAAAAGCACCCAATTTATAAGAAAGTTGTTAAAAGCACAAAAAAATATAAAGTTCACGATGAAGAAAACGTTTGCGGAATGGGCGACACTGTTGAAATTATGGAAACTCGTCCATTAAGCAAAGACAAATATAACCGTTTAGTCAGAATCGTTGAGAAAGCGAAGTAGGAGGTAGAAAAATGGTTCAACCACAAACAAGATTAAAAGTTGCCGATAACACAGGCGCTAAACAAATCATGTGTATTCGTGTTCTCGGCGGGTCTTACAGACGTAGCGGGAACATCGGCGATGTTATTGTTGCATCAGTTAAATCTGCAATTCCAGGCGGAGTTGTTAAGAAAGGTGATGTTGTTAAAGCAGTTATTGTTAGAACTTCAAAAGGTCTTAGAAGACCAGACGGAACTCACATTCGTTTTGACGACAATGCAGCAGTTATCATCGACAATCAAAAACAACCAAAAGGAACACGTATTTTCGGGCCTATTGCGAGAGAACTTCGTGATAAAAACTATATGAAGATTATTTCGCTTGCGCCAGAAGTATTATAGGAGGAAGTCGATATGGAAATTAAAAAAGGCGACAACGTTGTTGTTATTGCTGGAAAAGACAAAGGAAAGAAAGGGAAAGTTGTTGAAACTTCTCCAAAATCTTTAAAAGTTGTTGTTGAAGGCGTTAACGTTGTTTCAAAACACAAAAAACCTCGTTCTGCTCAAGATAAGGGCGGAATTATCAAACAAACAAACCCAATCGATTCTTCAAATGTTATGGTTGTTTGCCCAAATTGCGATAAAGCAACAAGAGTTGCACATAAAGACATTGAAGGCAAAAAGGTTAGAGTTTGCAAAAAATGCGGAGCAAGTTTAGATAAAGAACATGCAAAAGCAGTTAAAAAAGATGCAAAAGCAGCTGCTAAAACAGCAAAAACAGAAGAAAAGTCGGCAGAAAAACCTGCAAAACCTGCAGCTAAATCATCTGCAAAAGCTAAGAAAGCAGAGTAAGGAGGAAAACAATGGCAAACAGAATGAAAGAAACCTATAAAAATGAGATTGTTCCTGAACTTATGAAGCTTCACGGCTATAAAAACGTTAACGAAGTTCCAAAACTTGACAAAATTGTTTTGAATATGGGACTTGGCGACGTTAAGGACAATTCAAAAAGCTTAGGAATTGCAATTGATGAACTTGGAATTATTTCCGGTCAAAAACCAGTTGCAACAAAAGCTAAAAAAGCTATTTCTAACTTCAAAGTTAGACAAGGCATGAAAATTGGCGCAAAAGTTACACTTCGTGGCGACAGAATGTATGAATTCCTTGATAAATTAATCTCAATCGCTCTTCCAAGAGTTAGAGATTTTAGAGGAGTTTCAAGAAAATCTTTCGACGGACATGGTAACTATGCACTTGGAATTAAAGAACAACTTATATTCCCAGAAATCAACTACGACAAAATCGAAAAAATCAGAGGTTTCGACATTATGATCGTAACAACTGCAAAGTCGGATTCAGAGGCATTATCTCTTTTAGAGGCTCTTGGAATGCCTTTCAAGGATAGATAGGAGGGAATATGGCAAAAAAAGCTTTAATTGAAAAACAACAAAAGAAACAGAAATTCTCAACTCGTGAATACACCCGTTGCGAAATTTGTGGCCGTCCACACTCTGTTTTGAAAAAATATGGTCTTTGCAGAGTTTGCTTCCGCGAAAAAGCAAACAAGGGAGAAATCCCTGGCGTTAAAAAGGCTAGTTGGTAAGGAGGAAAAGTATGGTAGTTACGGATCCAATAGCAGATATGCTAACAAGACTTAGAAATGCTATAACAGCAAAACACGACAGCGTTTTGGTTCCTGTTTCAAAAGAAAAGGAAGCAATTGCAAAGATTTTGCTTGACGAAGGTTACATTAAATCTTATGAAAAAGTTGAAGAAAACAAGATTAAATACCTTAACATAGCAATCAAATATGATAACAACGGAAACAGCGTTATCTATGGTTTGAAGAGAATTTCAAAACCAGGCCTTAGAGTTTATGCAAGTGTTGATAAATTGCCTAAAGTTATTGGCGGAATGGGAATTGCAATCATCTCAACAAACAAAGGAATTTTAACAGACAAACAAGCAAGAGAACTTAAAGTTGGCGGCGAAGTTCTTGCTTACGTTTGGTAGGAGGAGAGGTTATGTCTAGAATAGGAAGAAATCCAATCGTTATGCCAGACGGAGTTAGCGCATCACTTGATGGAAATAAAATCACAGTTAAAGGACCTTTGGGTTCGTTAACACAAGATTTTTCAGATGTTAGCGTTAACATTGAAAACAATATCATTCATTTGACAAGACCAAATGATGAAAACGAAGTTAAAGCAAAACACGGACTTTACAGAGCTTTAATCGCAAACATGGTTAAAGGCGTTAAGGAAGGATTTTCCAAAAACCTTCAAATCAAGGGAGTTGGTTATAAAGCAAGTAAAGTTGGAAACAAACTCGTTTTAAACTTGGGATTTTCCCATTTAATTGAAGTTGTTGAGCCAGAAGGCATCAAAATTGAATGCCCAACAGCAAACGACATCAAAATTTCGGGAATTGACAAACAAAAAGTCGGACAACTTGCTTCAAACATTCGCGATTTCAGACCTGTTGAACCATATCATGGTTATGGAATTAAATATGATGATGAAGTTGTTATCAGAAAACAAGGTAAAACTGCTGCTAAAGGCAAGAAATAAGGAGCAAAAATAATATGATTAACAAACAAGATAAAAACGAAATCAGAAAAAATCGTCATGCCCGCATTAGAAATAAAGTTTGCGGAACAAGCGCAACTCCAAGACTTGCAGTTTACAGAAGTCTTAATGGAATTTACGCACAAATCATCGATGATGAGAAAGGCGTTACATTAGTTTCTTGCTCAACAATTGATAAAGATCTTGTTGCAAAGAAAGTTTTTGAAGGCAAAAACAGAAAAGAACAAGCTAAAATTGTTGGTGAAAACCTTGCAAAACGTGCTTTAAAGAAGAAAATTAAAGCTGTTGTTTTCGACAGAGGCGGCTATCTTTACACAGGAAGAGTTCAAGCTCTTGCCGATGGTGCTAGAGAAGCTGGCTTGGAGTTTTAGGAGGAATTTATGAACGAAGAAATCAAAAATGAAAATGTCGAAACTCAAGAAGTTGTTGCAGACGTTGTTAAAGACGAAAAGAAAAGACGCGAAGATTTTAAACGCGATAAGAAAAACGGCGAAAGACGCGAAAGAAGACGCGAAGAAAGCGAATATGATAAATCGCTTGTTTCAGTTCGCCGCGTAACTAAAGTTGTTAAAGGCGGAAGAACAATGCGTTTCAGCGCGCTTGTTGTTATTGGCGACCGCAAAGGAACAGTTGGAATTGGAACAGGACGCGCTAAAGAAGTTCCTGCTGCAATTGATAAAGCAACTCTTCAAGCTAAAAACAACCTTAAAAAGATTAATATTGTTAACGGAACAATTCCTCACGAAGTTGTTGGAAAATATGGCACAAGCAAAGTTTTGATGCTTCCAGCAAAGAAAGGTTGCGGAGTTATTGCAGGTGGCGGAACACGTGCTGTTTTGGAACTTGCTGGTGTTAAAGATATTGTTACAAAAATTCATGGCTCAACAAACAAGATTAACTGCGTTAGAGCAACTTTAAGAGGTCTTGAAGCTCTTAGAACAAAAGAAGAAGTTGCAATTGCTCGCGGGAAGTCTGTTGAAGAAATTTAAGAGGTGAATTATGGCAGAAAAGAAACAAAAAATGTTAAAAGTTACCTATGTTAGAAGTGTTATTGGCTATAACAAAAAACAAGCTAAAATTCTTGAAGCATTGGGGCTTACAAAACTTAACCAAACAAAACTTCTTCCAGATAACGACAGTGTTCGCGGAAGTTTATTCCATGTTAAACACTTAGTTACGGTTGAAGAGGCTTAAGGAGGGCAAAAATGTATATACAAAATTTACAACCAGCACCTAATTCACGCTTTTCAGAAAAGAGACTTGGAAGAGGCATTGGAAGCGGTCTTGGAAAAACAAGTGGAAAGGGACATAAAGGACAAAACGCAAGAAGTGGCGGAGGAGTTCGTCCTGGATTCGAAGGTGGACAACTTCCACTCATTCGTAGAATGAAAATTCGTGGATTTAACAATGCAAACTTCTCGAAGGAATATGCAACTGTTAATGTTGGCGATTTAGACAAATTCGAAGCGAACACAGAAATAACTCAAGAATTCTTGTATGAAAACAGAGTTATTGGGAAAATAATGCCATACGGTCTCAAAGTTTTGGGCAACGGGGAATTGTCAAAACCACTCGTAATTAAAGCACAAAAATTCTCTGCTTCCGCTAAAGAAAAAATTGAGAAAGTTGGCGGAAAAGCAGAGGTGATTTAATGTTTAAAAGAATTGCTGAATGTTTTAAAACAAAAGAAGTTCGCGTTAAAATTTTAATAACGCTTCTTTTGCTTTTAGTTTTTAGAGTTGGTTGCTGGCTTCCTATTCCAGGAATCAACACAAGCGCATTTGAAGTTATAACAAGCGAAAACAGTTTCTTATCGTTGCTTAGTTCAATCAACGGTGGATCGCTTGCAAACGGAGCATTCTTGGCTCTTGGTGTTTCACCATACATCAGTGCTTCAATCATCATCCAACTTCTTTCAATTGCAATCCCAAGTTGGCAAAGACTTAGCAAGGAAGGCGAAGAAGGAAGAAAAAAACTTTCAAGATACACTCGCATCGCAGCGTTGATTTTAGCGCTTGCGCAAGCAATTGGTATTGTTGTTGGTTTTGGTGATGTTATTCAAGCAAACATGCTTTGGGGCGGAGCGCCACAATGGACAACTGCAATTGTTGTTGTTCTTGTTTTAGTTGCGGGCGCAATGTTCACTGTTTGGCTTGGCGAAAGAATAACAGAGCTTGGAATTGGAAACGGGCTTTCCCTTCTTATCTTTGTTGGTATTCTTTCCTCAGCTGGAATGGCAATTCTTGCAAATGTTCAATCAATCATAAAGGGAGATTTAAACGGTCTTTGGACATTGCTAATCTTCCTTGCAGCCGTAATTGTTATCTTTGCTTTAATTGTTTTTGTTGATGGAGCAGAACGTCGAGTTCCTGTTCAATATGCAAAACAAATGAAGGGAAGAAAAATGTATGGCGGACAAAACACAAACATCCCAATCCGTGTTAACGGTTCTGGGGTTATGCCAATCATTTTTGCGAGTGCGCTTTTAACATTCCCACAAATGATTATGAGCATTTTCTGGCCAAATTCAAATGCGATGGCTTGGTATAACCAATGGATGGGAACGGGCTCTTGGCCATACATCGTTGTTTCCTCGCTTTTGATTTTGTTCTTCTCATATTTCTATGCTCAAATTACATTTAATCCAGACGATATTTCAAAACAAATTCAACAAAATGGTGGGTTTATTCCTGGAATTAGACCAGGCAAACCAACATCCGATTATTTAAGAAAAATTTCAAACAGAATTATTTTGTTTGGAGCAATTTTCTTAGCATTCATCAATCTTGTTCCAAGTTTGGTTTTCAAAGGAATAAGCGGAAATTCAACATTAGTTAGCGCATTCAGCGCAACCGGACTTTTGATTGTTGTTTCTGTTGCACTTGAATTTGATAAACAACTTGAAGCACAACTTTTGATGAGGAATTACAGAGGCTTTTTGAAATAGACGGAGAATCTATGAGAGTTATTCTTTTTGGAGCACCTGGAAGCGGAAAGGGAAGTCAAGCAAAACTCATTTCAAGAGATTTTGGAATTCCTCAAATTTCAACGGGTGACATTTTAAGACAACATATTGCAAATCAAACAAAAATTGGGAAAATTGCAGAAGGTTTGATTAACGACGGAAAACTTGTTCCAGATGAAATCATTATCGAAATTGTTAAACAAAGAATTGCAGAAGATGATTGCAAAAATGGTTTCATTTTAGACGGGTTCCCAAGAACAGTTGGTCAAGCAGCGCAACTTGATTCAATAACAAAAGTTGATGTTGTTATTTTCATCGACATTAGCATTAACGAAGTTGAACGCCGCGCACTTACAAGACGAATTTGCCCACAGTGCGGGAAAATTTTTAGCATTGCTGAAAAATACACCGAGATTTGCGATGAATGTGGTTCAAAATTGATTCAAAGAGAAGATGACAAACGCGAAGTTGTTAGAAAACGCGTTGACCAATATCTTGCTCAAAGCGAACCACTTATTAAGTTCTTTAAAAAACGTAAGATTTTGAAAACTGTTTTAAGTAAAAACAGCGCAGAAGAAACTTACGAAGAAGTTAAAAAAATTCTTTTGCAAGTTCGTGCAAAAAGAAAATAATTTCCTTTGTTATGCGAGCAAAATTGCTCGCATAAATGCGGAAATTTTAAGGAGAAAAAATGAAACAGTTATCGCCAGCACAAATTGTTTTAATGCGAAAGGCAGGCGAATTAACAAAAAATGCTCTTTTATATGCCGAAACCCTTATAAAACCGGGGATTTCAACCAATTCACTTGACAAGTTAATTGAAAAGTATATAATAGATCATGGCGGAATTCCTTCATTTAAGCACTACGAAGGCTATCCAAATTCAACATGCATTTCTGTTAATGAAGTTGTTGTTCATGGAATACCAAGCGAGCGAAAACTTAAAGAAGGCGATATCGTTAGCGTTGATGTTGGAGTTATCTATAAAGGCTTTAACGGCGACGCGGCAAGAACATTTCCTTGCGGAAAAATTTCCGAAGAAAAACAAAAACTTATTGACGTAACAAAAGAAAGTTTTTTTGAAGGAATTAAAAACCTTAAGGCAGGGGAAAGACTTGGAAAACTTAGCGCAAGCATCCAAGCTTATGTTGAAAAAAATGGCTTTAGCGTGGTTAGGGAGATGACAGGACACGGCATTGGCGAAAAAATGCACCTCAATCCTTCAATTCCAAACTATGGGAAAGAAACCGACGGACCAATTGTTCAAGCGAACACTTGTTTGGCAATTGAACCAATGGTCAACATGGGAACAAGAAGAATTTTCATTTTGGATGATGGTTGGACAACCATAACTCAAGATTTAAAGCCTTCGGCCCATTATGAAAACACTGTTTTAGTTCTTGAAGACAGAATTGAAATTTTGACATTGTGAGAGGAGAAATGAAACTGGAAAGATTTGAAGTTGTTGAGTCAACCGCAGGACGTGACGAAGGGTGCATCTATCTTGTTAGCGAAATTTTAGATGAAAACTTTGTTTTGCTTATCGACGGAAAAACAAAACCAATTTCAAAACCAAAGAGAAAGAAAGTTAAACATCTTAAAACTCTTGGGGTTGTTGAATCCGAACTTTGTGGAACTTTTGAGGATAAATCCAGAACAAATGACGGTGTTATCAAAAAAATTCTGAAAAAATACGAAAAAACTTGTTAAAGGAGATTGTATGTCGAAGGAAGATGTGATAGAATTTGAAGGTGAAGTTGTTGAAGTGTTACCAAACACAACATTTTTAGTTAAGCTTTCTAATGGGCACGTGATAACTGCATACATTTCTGGTCGTTTAAGAATGCACTACATTAAAATTCTTGAAGGCGACAAAGTTAAAATCGAAATGAGCCCATATGATTTAACCAAAGGAAGAATCACATGGCGAGGAAAAAATTAAAAAGGGGAAAAGGCAATGAAAGTTAGACCATCAGTTAAACCTATGTGCGACAAATGCAAGGTTATTAAAAGAGAAGGAAAAGTTATGGTTATCTGTTCAAAAGACAAAAGCCATAAACAAGTTCAAGGTTAATTAAATTTGACAAATCTCGGGCAAAAGTGGGGCGGCTGTGTGAAACTTTGTGTTTCGCATCTCACACCCGTTATTTATATAAAAAACAAATAATAAATTAGGAGAAAAGAAAAATGGCAAGAATTGCTGGCGTAGACTTACCAAGAGACAAGAGAATTGAAATTGGTTTAACCTACATCTATGGAATTGGCAGAGAATCTGCTAATCAAATTTTGGAAGCAACAAAAATCAATCCAGACACAAGAGTTAAAGACCTCGACGAAAACGATGTTGCAACTCTTCGTAACTACATTGAAAAACATTATTCTGTTGAAGGCGATTTGAGAAAAGAAGTTTCCATGAACATCAAACGCTTATCAGAAATTGGCTGCTACAGAGGAATTCGTCACAGACGCGGACTCCCAGTTAGAGGTCAAAACACAAGAACAAACTGCAGAACACGCAAAGGCCCAAGAAAGGCAGTTGCAGGAAGCAGCAAGAAAGGTAAATAAGGAGGAAGATCATGGCAGCAGCAAAAGTAGCAAAAACTAAAAAGAAAAAAATCACACAAAGCATTGATAAAGGCCAAGTTCATATCAAATCTTCTTTCAACAACACCGTTGTAACATTCACAGACATGGCTGGAAATGTTCTTTCTTGGTCAAGTTCAGGAAAACTTGGATTTAAAGGCTCGAAAAAGAGCACACCATTCGCAGCTCAATCATCAGTTGAGGATGCAGCAAAAGTCGCAAAGGATTATGGCATTAAAACAGTTGAAGTTTATGTTAAGGGGCCAGGAAACGGCCGCGAAGCAGCAATCAGAACACTTCAAAACTTGGAAATTGGCGTTTCTCTTATTAAAGATGTTTCACCAATCGCTCACAACGGATGCCGTCCACCTAAAATTAGAAGAGTTTAAGAGGAGAGAGGAAAATGGCTAAATTAATTGGAGCAAGTTGCCGTCAATGCAGACGTGAAGGTTGCAAGCTCTTCTTGAAAGGCGAAAGATGCACAAGCAAAAAATGCGCTTTTGAAAGAAGACAAACACTTCCAGGACAACATGGCGCAGCTAGAAAAAGAGTTACTGAATATGGTCTTCAACTTCGTGAAAAACAAAAAGTTAAAAGAGCATATGGAATTTTGGAAAAGCAATTCAGAAGATATTATGAAGAAGCAGAACGCATGAAAGGCATCACTGGTGAAAATATGTTGTCTTTAATCGAAAGAAGACTTGACAACGTTGTTTACCGTATGGGAATTGGCGCAAGCCGTAAAGAATGCCGTCAAATCGTTAACCATGGGCAAATCACAGTTAACGGAAGATGCGTTAACATTCCATCATTCATTGTTAAACCAGGCGACATAATTGCAATTAAGGAAAATAAACGTGACCTTGAAATGTTTAAAGACCTTAAAGGAATGAAAATCATTATGCCAAAATGGCTTGAATTCAATTCCGAAAAACTTGAAGGAAAAATCTTAGCAAATCCATCAAGAGAAGATATCGACCTCAACATTAAAGAACACCTCATCATTGAGTTGTATTCAAGATAGTAAGAAGGAGATTATAAATTATGTTAATGGAAATTGAAAAACCAAAAATTACATGCGAAGAAACCGAAAACGGAAACTATGCTAAATTCACTGTTGAACCTCTTGAAAAAGGTTTTGGAATCACACTTGGAAACTCTCTTAGAAGAACTCTTCTTTCTTCGCTTCCAGGCGCAGCGGGAATTGCAATAAGAATCCCAGGAGTTTTGCATGAATTTTCAACGGTTCCTGGTGTTTATGAAGATGTTGTTGACATCGTTTTAAACATTAAAGGACTTGCAGTTAAGGTTGCAAATCCAGACAGAGATTTCAGAAGTGTTTTAAGAATTAAAACAACAAAAGGTGGAGAAATCACAGCAAGAGATTTCGAACCAAACAGTGAAGTTGAAATTTTAAACCCAGACCTTCATATTTGCAGCGTTGAAGAAGGATATCCTTTTGAATTGGAAGTTTTGGTTGGGAAAGGACGCGGATATGTTTCTAATGTTAAGAACAAAGAACTCCTCGACAACCCAGAATACATTGCAATTGATTCAATCTATTCACCAGTTAAAAAATGCAGCTACAGCGTTGAGCCAACTCGTGTTGGACAAAGCATCGACTTCGATAAACTTGTTTTGGAAGTTGAAACAAACGGAACAATTTCTGCAAGAGATATCGTAAGTTTATCCGGTAAAATTTTGCAAGACCACATCTCAATTTTCGTTGATCTTTGCGAAGCAATGGGAAAAATGAACATCCTTGTTTCAACAGAAGAGGACAACAAAACAAAGATTTTGGATATGCCAATTGAAGAAATGGAACTTTCAGTTCGTTCCTACAATTGCCTTAAAAGAGCAAACATTAACACTGTTGAGGACTTAATTCAAAAAACAAGAGAAGACATGTTGAAAGTTAGAAATCTTGGACTTAAATCAATTGATGAAGTTCTTGAAAAACTTAACGAATATGGACTCAGCTTCAAAGAGTCGGAAGAATAAAAGGAGAAACAAATGGCAAATAGTAAGTTAGGAAGACCAACAAAAGAACGCGTTGCTATGATTCGTAACCAAGTTTCAAGCCTTCTTTGGAATGAAAAACTTGAAACAACTTTGGAGCGTGCAAAATCAACACAAAGTGTTGCAGAAAAAATCATAACTCTTGCAATCAACAGTTATGAAGACACAACAAAAGTTGTTAAGACAGTTAAAAATGAAAAAGGTGTTGAAAGCAAAAAAGAGTTCATTAACGATGGCGTTAAGAAACTTAATGCTAGAAGAAAAATTATGAGCTATCTCTATGACCTTCAAGAACAAAAAGGTGCAAAAGAGAGCAAAGCAGCTTTCAGAGCTAAAACAGAAGATGTTAACCACCCATTAGTTGAAAAAATCTTCAATGTTTACGCTCCTAGATATGCAGAAAGAGCTAAAAACCTTGGACAAAAAGGCGGCTACACTCGCGTAACAAAACTTGGAACAAGACGCGGCGATAACGCAGAACTTGCACTTGTTGAGTTAGTTTAATTTAATTATTAAAAAATGTCACACTCGTGGCATTTTTTTGTTGCATTTAATTATGGTTGTTTTATAAAAATTATGCGAAAAAATTGAATTTTGCTTTAATTTTTTCGATAAAGTTTGTTTTTTTGCTGAAAATATGGTAAATTATTATTGTATTGTAACTATCTAAAAGGAAACAAAATGAACAAAACATACGATTCAAAAGACATTGTTGTTCTTGAAGGACTTGACGCGGTTAGATTGCGCCCAGGAATGTATATTGGAACAACTGGCATTAAAGGTTTACACCACATTTTATGGGAAATTGTTGACAACGCAATTGACGAAGTTTCAAATGGATTTGGAAACAGAGTTTCGATAACTCTTCACAAAGACGGAAGCGCAAGTGTTGAGGATAACGGACGTGGAATTCCTGTTGATATGCATCCAACTCTTCATAAAAGCGGGGTTGAAGTTGTTTTCACTCAACTTCACGCAGGCGGCAAGTTTAATAACGATAACTATGGATATTCCGGCGGGCTTCACGGCGTTGGTGCGTCAGTTACTAATGCGTTAAGTCTTTGGACAAAAGTTTATGTTTGCAAGAATAAAAAACGCTATTTCATGGAATTTGAAAGCAAAGCAGACGAAAAAGGTAAAATTCGAAGCGGAATTCCTGTTGCGCCTTTAATGGAAATTGGCGACACAACAAAAACAGGAACAAAGGTTACATTCATGCCAGACCCTCGTGTTTTCGAAAGCGTTGTTTTTAATGCAGAAACAATTTTAAAGCGTCTTAAAGAGCTTGCATTTTTGAATAAAGGCGTTTACATTGAATTTTCGGATGAAAGAACAGGTCAAAAACAGGTTTTTGCATATGAGGGCGGGCTTAAAGACTTTGCAATTTATCTTAACGAAAACAAAACCGCACTTTATAAAGATCCAGTTTACATTTCGGGCGAGAGCAAACTGGTTAAACTTGAACTTGCAATGCAACACACCGACACCTACACCGAAAATATGTTCTCTTATGTTAACAACATTCCAACAAGCGAAGGAGGAACGCATGAAACGGGCTTCAAATCGGCTTTAACGCGTTTAATGAACGAGCTTGCGCGTGAACAAGGTTGGCTTAAAGAAAAAGAACAAAACCTTATTGGCGAAGATTTTAGAGAAGGAATTACAGCAATTCTTTCAATTAAAATGCGAAATATTCAATTTGAAGGGCAAACAAAAACAAAACTTGGGAATCCAGAAATTCGTCCGGAAGTTGATAACATTGTTTATAACGAACTTTTGAAGTTCTTTGAACAAAAAGATAATATGTCAATCGCTGAAATTATCTTTAATAAGGCAAAAGGTGCGTCAAAAGTTAGGGAAGCGCAAAGAAAGGCAAAAGACCTTGCGCGCCAAAAAAACAGCGTTGATAAATATAACCTTGTTGGAAAGCTTTCGGCTTGCACAAGCAGAAAAGCGGAAATTAGCGAGCTTTTCATTGTTGAGGGTGATTCCGCGGGCGGAAGCGCAAAGCAAGGACGCGACAGAACTTTCCAAGCAATTCTTCCTCTTAAAGGGAAGCCTCTTAATGCGGAGAAAAAACGTCTTGACCAAGTTCTTGCAAATGAAGAAATTAGAACAATTATAAGTGCGCTTGAAACTGGTGTTGGAGAAGATTTTAATCTTGACAATTTAAGATATAAAAAAGTTATTATTCTTTCCGATGCCGACCAAGATGGTGCGCATATTCGCGCAATTTTGTTAACATTCTTCTTCCGTTATATGCGCGGATTGATTTATGACGGCGATGTTTACATTGGTTTGCCACCACTTTATAAAGTTTACAAAAAAGATGTTACAGAATATGTTTATTCCGATGCAGAACTTCCAGAGGCAATTGAGCGTGTTGGAAAAGGCTATCAAATTCAACGATATAAAGGTCTTGGGGAAATGAACCCAGAACAACTTTGGGAAACAACAATGGACCCTAAAAAACGTAATTTAATTCGCGTTACAATTGAAGATGCAGCCGAAGCCGAAAAGATGATAACAACCTTAATGGGGGATAACATTGAGGCAAGAAAGGCCTACATTTCGGAATATGCAAATTTCGATCGTGAAGATGAGTTCATGGCAAAAACTTTTATGTAAAAATTTAAAAACATATTGACTATTTCATATTTTTTAAATATAAAAAGGAACTTTGCATTTTGTTTGCATTGTTCCTTTTCCTTTTTTATTATGTTATCTCTTAAAAATGTTTAGAAAGTTGTTTTTATTTCAAAAAAAACCTCAAACGAGTTGGAGGTTTTTAAATAAAAAAATGGTGGAAGTTATAGGATTCGAACCTATGACCCCCTGCTTGTAAGGCAGGTGCTCTAACCAGCTGAGCTAAACTTCCAACCGAGAAGTAATATACCATAACTTAGCCGATTATGTCAACATTTTTTCAAATATTTTTCAAAATTTTTTTAATTTTATTCTTCAATTGATTTAAGAAGTTTTTTTAAAATAAGGCGATGATTCTCTTCGTCGGCAAGAATTGCACCAAGCAAGAGTTTAATTTGGACGTTATCAATTTTTGAAATTGCAACCTTATAGTCTATAATCGATTTTTCCTTGGCTTCCAAGTTCACGGAAAGAATTTGTTTAACACTTTTAACATAGTCAATTTGCCGCCCGCCAATCCATTTCCCGGTTGAAGTTGCATAAACTGGATTTCCATATGTCTTTTCAATTGCCGAAGCAAGAAGCTCTTGGTGCTTTAAGTCGCACATTGAAATTTCTTCAAGAACGCTTGAAATTTTTGCATTGAAATTTTTTAAAACGTTTGAGTGGTAGCGAAGCTGCAAAAAAATTATAACTTCGCCTTCCGAACCGGCATAAAGATTTTGCAAAATTCCGCTGTAATAGGAATTTTTGCAATAACTTTTTAAAGCGGGGTAGCTGCGCCCCAAAAACTCATCTTTCTTTCCCAAGTTTTGCCTCTTGACTTGTATATGAAAAGAAAGAAATTTTTGTTAAAAAAGCCTTCAATTGAAGGCAAATTTTTTATTATGAATACATCTTTGAAACAACCCATTCAATAAATCTGTTTGGCAAAATTTTTGCAAGGAAAAGCAAAAATTTATATGGAACTCCAATTGTTTTTGTTAAAGGAGGGCGCTTTTTGTTTGCGATTTTGAAAATTACATTTGCAACATATTCGCTGCTCATTCCATTTCGCTCGTCGTGTTCCATTTTCTCAATTGATGAGGTGTATCTTTCGTTATAAACTCCGTCGTCTTGTTTAACGCGATTTGCCGTGAAGGATGTTTTCGTGTCGCCAGGGAGAACATTTGTTATTTTAACGCCATATGGCTTTGTTTCGGCGCGCATAGCAGCAGAAATTGCGTCGACAGATGCTTTTGTTGCGGAATAGAAACCTTGGAAAGGAATATAGAATTTGCTTGCAACAGACGAAACGTTAATAATTCTTCCTTTGCTTTCTCGAAGAAAAGGCAAAGCGCTTTTACACATGAAAAATGTTCCAAAGAAATTTACGTCATAAATTCTTCTCGCGTCTTGTTCGCTTGTGTTTTCAATTGACCCCGAAATTCCCATTCCGGCGTTATTTATAACAAGATTAAGTTGCCCTTCTTTTTCAACAATTTTTTTAACAGTTTCTTGGCATTGCTTAAGGGAAGAAACATCGCAAATTATGTGGGAAAGACCGTCAAGCGAAAATTCTTTTCTTGAAACGCCATAAACTTTCCAGCCAGATTTTATGAATTTTTTAGCAAGTTCAAGCCCAATTCCAGACGAAACGCCAGTTATTAAAACAACTTTTTTGTCCATATTTTCTCTCCTTATTTTGCCCATGAAGGCGTAATTTCAAAATCTAAATTGTTAAGATATTTCAATTTTTCATCTTTTATTTTAAAAATGATTTTAAACGAAGTAAGTTTTTGAGTTTTTTCTTTAAATTTTCTGTTATCAACATTCTTTCCATATTTTCCGTCGCCAATTATTGGAAAACCAAGGTTTGCAAGCTGAGCGCGAATTTGGTGGGTTTTTCCGTTATGAATTTCCGCCATAATAACAGATGTTCCGCCAGAGGAGCGACTTATAACTGTTAAGTTTGTTTGAATTTTAACAGCATCTTTTCTTGGTGAATTATAAATTTTTACTTCGCTTCTTTCATCGTCTTTAATTAAAAACGAAATTGCTGTTTTTGTTTCCCAACTTGGAACGCCAACAACATTTGCCAAATAAAATTTGCTTATTTCGTCCTTTTTCATTGCTTTTTTAAGAATTTCCAAAACATTTTTTGATTTTGCAAAAATAACCAGCCCTTCGGTGTTTCTGTCGAGCCTGTTTAGCGCATAATACTTTTTTTGCGGATTTTTATTAAGCATTTTTTCAACTGAATTTTCGTTTGGAGATGTTACTTCAATTCCGCTTTTTTTGTTAACGATTGCAACATTTTCGTCTTCAAATTCAATTTCAAAAAACTTTCTTTCGTCAACAACTATTGCCTCTTCTGGCAGGAAAATTGTTATCGTTTGCCCAGGGAAAACAACAATGTTTTCGCTAATTTTTTTGTTGTCAACGCGAATATCTTTTTTTCTTAAACACTTGTTTGCGTTTGCGTAACTTATATCATTTTTTGAAACGATATTAAGAACTTTATCTTGTTTGTTTGCAATAATTTCTTTTTTTATCATAGTTTTAATATACTATTAAAATTGTTTTTTTCAAAATGAATTGTTTTGAATTTTTGCTTTGAATGTGTTAAAATAATATTGTATTATGGACGAATTTAACGAAAGCGAAAACTCCCAACCAATTGAAGGGCAAATATGTTATGACGAACTTGAACCAATTGTTGAAGAAAAAGAGGAAAAGTTTGAAGCAAACTTGGATGGGCAAATTGGTTTCGATGATTTTTTGAATTCAAAACAAGAAATTGAAAAAACAAAGTTTAATGAAAACGAACTTGGGAAAATTAACATTAAAGAAGAAAAAAGCAAAGTAAGGAGAGATGTTAACTTGGAAAACATGAGCGACGAAGAAAGAAAAGAAGAAATTTTGGAAGAAGCGCAGGGTTCGCCTTCTTCTTCGAAACAAGAAAGCATTTTGGACGAAATTGAGCAAGACAGAGAAACAAGCAAGCCACAGGGCAGCGTTAGAAAAGAAAGAGTGAAACAAGTTAAACTCGATCTTTCGGAAGCGGACGGAAGCGGAATTATTTTAACTTCTCTTGAAAATGTTCTTCATAACTCAATGATTCCATACACCGAACACGTTGTTCTCGACCGTGCTCTTCCTCGCGTTGAAGATGGACTTAAACCCGTTCAAAGAAGAATTTTATATACCATGCTTGAACTTGGTCTTCAACCAGACAAGCAATACAGAAAATCCGCAAGAATTGTTGGGGATTGCATGGGTAAGTATCACCCTCACGGCGACAGTTCGGTTTACGACGCAATGGTTAGAATGGCGCAAAGCTATTCTCTTCGCGAACCTCTTGTTGACGGGCACGGAAACTTTGGGTCAATCGATGGCGACAGTGCAGCGGCAATGAGATACACCGAAGCTCGTTTAACACCTCTTGCAATGGAACTCTTGCGTGATTTGGATAAAAACACAGTTCGTTGGATGCTTAACTTCGACGACACTTTAAAAGAACCAACGATGCTTCCAGGGCGTTTTCCAAACCTTTTAGTTAACGGAACATATGGAATTGCTGTTGGTGTTGCAACAAACATTCCTCCACATAATCTTTCCGAGGTTATTGAAGGAATTATTGCTTACATTGATAATCCAAAAATAAGTTTGGAAGAAATGATGAAAATCATTAAAGGACCAGATTTTCCAACGGGCGGAATTGTTATTGCGGGCGATGAACTTGAACAAGCCTATCGAACAGGGCGAGGGAAGGTTTTAATTCGCGCAAAAACTCACATTGAAGAAAAGGGCGACAAGAAATCAATCGTTATAACCGAAGTTCCATATCAAGTTAATAAAGCGGCATTGCTTCAAAAAATTGCTGAACTTCGCGAAGCAAACAAGAATTTCCTTTCTGGAATAACCGAAATTCGCGACGAGTCGGACAGGAGCGGTCTTAGAGCCGTTATTCGCCTTAAAAAAGAGGCAAACGAACAATTTATTTTGGACTATTTGTTTAAACAAACGCAACTTCAAGTTACATTTGGAATTAACATGGTTGCAATTGCAGGCGGAAAACCAAAGCAAATGGGGCTCATGGAAATCATTTCCTACTACACAGAATATCAACGCGAAATTATCTATCGTCGAACAAAATTTGAACTTGACCAAGCAAAAGATCGCGCACATATTTTGGAAGGCTTGCTTATTGCAATTAAAAATATCGACGAAGTTATTAAAATTATTAAATCTTCCGCCTCGGTTAGCGAAGCAAAACTTAAACTTCGCTCTAAATTTGTTTTAAGCGAAAAACAAGCACAAGCAATTTTGGATATGCGTCTTGCGCGTCTTGTTAACTTGGAAGTTAATAAACTTAAAGAAGAACTTGAAGCGCTTAAAATTCGAATTGCAGAACTTACAAAAATTTATGAAAGCAAAAAACTTCAACTTGGCGTTGTTAAAAGTGAACTTGGCGATATTCGCCGCCGCTTTAAATCAACAAGAAAGAGCAATATTGACAAAAAAATTATTGTTGAAGAAGCAAAAACAAGGATTAAAATTGAGCCTGTTATAACCGAAACAGAGGTTATGTTGGCGGTTACGGGAAGCGGAAATGTTAAATCAATTCCTCTTAAAAACTTTAACCTTGCGCAAAAAGACCTTGGCGATTCCTCAACAGTTGAGCATGTTCATTCTCAACTTCTTAAAACAAAAAACACAACAAAAATTTTGATTTTAACAAACAAAGGAAATTGCTATAAAACAACTGCTGGGTTCATTCCAGAACTTAAATGGAAAGAAAAAGGCGCAACATTAAAAGCCGTTGACAAGAGAATTCCAAGCGACGAAAAAGCAATTAAGATTTTCGAACTTCCAGAAAAACTTGAAGGGAAAGAACTTATTTTCTTCACGAGCGACGGAATGGTTAAACGAACAAAACTTGAGGAATATGACATTGCAAAAGCATTTTTCCAAGCAATTAAACTTAAAAATCTTGAAGAGGTTGTTGGCGTTGAAATGTTTAAGGAGGGCGGTTCAATTGTTTGCGTAACAAAACAAGCCATGGTTCTTAACTTTGAAAAAACTGACATTCCTGTTCAAGGAAGAGTTTCGGGCGGCGTTAAGGGAATTAACCTTGACGACGGCGACAATGTTGTTTATGCAACCCAAGTTGATAAAGCAGGAAACTTAACTTTAATTTCCGATAAAGGTGTTGCAAAACGCGTTCCAATTGCTGAATTCGGGCTTTCGGCAAGATACCGCAAAGGGCTTCGTGGAATTAACCTTGGACTTAAGGGAAGTCTTATTTATGCTGAATTTGATTACGACAGCCCAAGCGTTGCGCTTATGGCAAATGATAAACTTTCTCTTTTAACGAATGTTCCAATTTTAAGCCGACTTAGCGACGGAAAACAAATTTCAAAAGATAAACTTTCTGGGGCATGGAGATATTGCGTCCAGTAGGAAAGGAGAGATGAAAAATGAACATAAGTTCCGACTCAACTGTTAATAAATTAGTTTTGCTTTTTGTTTTGGAAAAAATTGAAATTCCGCTTGCCGAAAATTCAATTTTGGACATATGTTCAAGCCGAAACAATTGGGTTAACTATATGGAATGCAAAGAAATTTTGTATTCTCTTTTGGAAGTTGGATTTATATATAATATCGATCCAAACGGAGAAGAACCACGCTATAACATTTCCTATGAAGGACGAAATTGCCTCTCGCATTTCTATCGCCGAATTCCTCTTGCTCTTCGCGAGGAGATAACTGAATTTACAAAACAAAATCGACTTGTTTTCAAGCGCAGCCAAGAATATTTGGCAGACTATGAAAAACTTGAAGACGGCTCATACAACCTTAAACTTAAAATTCGTTCGCCTTTCGACAATGAGCCAATGTTTATTGTTGAATTTCGTGCGCCTTCGCGTTCAAGTGCAATTAACGCTGTTCGTCTTTGGCGTGAAAAAGCGGCAACAATTTATGAAAATGTTTATGAAACACTTATTGAAGAAGAATAATTGCATTAAAAGTTGAAATATGATAGAAAGATTTAGGAGGGGGAAATGAACAATAATTCAAATTATAACGGGTTGTTTGCAAAACTTATTGAAAAAGCAAACGAACGAATGGACAAAGTTAACGGAACAGTTAACGGTGAACCTGCAAAAAAAATCCGCAAAAAACTTTTAACATGGGGCGGAGTTGGAGCAGGCTTAGGAATTGCAATGATTATTGCTGGTTTTATAACTTTTGCAGTGGGCGGCTTTAAAAGCGTTGAAACAATGAAAACTTCTGTAACAACAATAATTGGGCCAGTAATCTTTATTCTTGGCGGGTTGTTAATGACATTTGGAATTGCTGCAATTCGTGCGGGGCTTGCAATTGTTATAACAGGTGTTGCAACAAAATCGCTTGATGTTAATAAATATTGTCCACATTGCGGCGACATTATTGATGAAGATGAACTTTTTTGCAATAAATGCGGAGCAAATTTAAGAGAAAACAAAATTTGTGAATGCGGAACTCAAAATGATGTTGACGACGAATATTGCAGAAAATGCGGAAAAAAATTAAAATAAATTGGAGCAAAATATGAATTTCCTTATAACTAATCCAACAAAAATTGATTATGTTGACAAAGTTTTTGACCGTCTTCAAGATAATTTAACACTTAAAGCGCATCTTAACGATTCCGAAAACAAACGATTCTTGATTATGCAAATTGAGCAAAACGAAGTTTACATAAATTGGCTTCTTCGCGAAAACAAAGGCGCGAAAGAAGAAATTGAAAATGTTTTTAAAACAATTGAGAAAATTGATGAACTTCAAATTGGAATTGCAAAAGGAAAAGAAAAAACATATGCTGTTGTTGATAAACTTTATAACGAAGCATATGGAAACATTCCTTCAATTGCAAATCATCTTTTCGATTTTGCAAAACCTCTTTACGCTTCGCGTGTTGAAAAAATTTTTAATAAAATAATAAGTAAGAATTTTGAAAATTCACTTGAACAAAATCTTTAAAAAACAAGTTGTAAAAACACTTGTTTTTTTGTTTTTCTTTTGCTATAATTTCTTTGTTTTAAAAATGCCCTCATGGTCAAGCGGTTAAGACGTCGCCCTCTCACGGCGGAATCTGGGGTTCGATTCCCCATGAGGGTACCAAATTTTTTGAAAAGCAAAAGTTTGCTCATTGAGTTAAATTTTTGTTTTTTTTGTTTTGAGGGGAATCGAACTAAGCGTTAAAAAAAACAACGCGGTGTCGTTGTTTTTTAGCGCCGGCGTGAAAGCGCAAATCCATCAGCGCCTTTCTTCCGCGGAGCGATTCCCCATGAGAGCACCAAATTTTTTGAAAAGCAAAAGTTTGCTTTTCTTTTTTTGTTTTTGGGGGAGGTTAAACAAAATTTTAAGGACGTTTAAAGATGAAATAAAATCAATGTATTTGCAAATAATAGGGGTATGTTAGATAAAAGAAGCGAAGCGCTTTTACGAATTATTAACAAGGAATGCAATGAGGGGTCGTATCGAGTTTTGGAGGTTGACGACTTAATTCGTCTTATGCCAAAAAAATTTAAAGTTGATTTCGACACAATTTCCCAACTTATGGGATATCTTAAAACGGGGGAGTATGTTTCTGTTAAATACAGCGACAATGAAGTCTTTTGCGTTTCGCCGCTTCCAAGGGGCCGAAGAATTTTTGAGGTTGAGCAGGAAGAAAAAAACAGCAATAAAAAATCGAAGCTTAAAAAATTCTTCCTGTTAACGTTCTATCTTCTTCTTATATTTGGAGTTTCGCTTGGCGCAGCATATATATCAAAATTTTTTTAGGTTTGTTTAAAAAGTTTATAAAAATAAAAAAAACGGCTTTCGCCGTGCTGCACAATTGATTTGTCAACCCACCTTGCCGAGCCATCATAAATTTTGCTCCACCAAAGTTTCCTTAAATCACTTGCTTTAATCTGCTTAATGATGCTCCCGTCAGGGCCTGACATGGTTCACAGCAAAACAATGCTTAAGACCTTGATTTCAACGCAAAAGTTATAACTCATTCCGTCAAAATGAAATTGCCGCAGTCAATTCTTCGATCTTGCTATAGCGGATTGCAAGTTCAGGGCACCGCTAGCTCCCCACCTAGTGCAGCAACTGCATTATATCACAAGAAAATTAAGATGTAAAGCAAAAAAAGAACGACAGGTTAGTCTATACTGTTTGAAACTAGCAAAAACACGGATAACACTTTAATCAACTTTGGTTAAGGTGTTTTGCTTTCATTTATTTAGTTGTAGAGTCTGCTTGTCTTCGGTGGAGCGTAGCGACACCGACTTGTACAAGACAAGCACACATTTAAATGCCATAATTAGATAACTTCTTTAATTTTATAAATTTTATCAGTAAGTGTAAATTGGATATATTTATGGTATAGTGCAAAATTTAGTATCATTAAATGAAATATTTAGTGTTAGTTAATATCATTGCAAAAAAATAACCTTTTGTAATATAATACATTATATGTTAGAGTTGATAATATTTGGAATTATAGTTGGTTGTTTGTTTATATTTTTTATATTTGCAGGTGTTTGCTATTTAATCAAAACAATGTCTGCAAATCTTTTTCTAGTTAAATTTAATAATTTACTAGATAAAAATGAATTTATAGATAAAAAAACTACGCACGGTTTACGAAAACAATATGCATTTACATATAAATTATTTAATCTTTTTCACAATGACATTATTGATGAATTTATGTTAACTTATCAAAATTTAGAAAAAGAAATTGATAAACATAATGAGAAATTTGTAAAAGAGGAAAAAGATAGATATTTTAATCTATTCTCAAACATAGATAATAAATCACTTGATGAACAGCAAAAGACCGTTTGTGTTAGAAATCAAAATGCCACCCTAGTTGTTGCAGGTGCAGGAACTGGTAAGACATTAACTATTTGTGGAAAAGTTAAGTATTTACTTAGTAAAGGAATAAATGCTAATGAATTGCTTTTAATATCTTTTACAAATAAGGCTTGTGACGAGTTGTCTGAAAGACTAACAAAGATAAGTAATACAAATATCAAAGCTCAAACATTTCACAAGTTTGCTTTAAATGTAATTGATGAAAAGTTAAAAATTGCTGATGAAAATTATGCTTATAGAGTTGTCGGAGAAATATTTAGAGAATTAGTTAATTCTGATTTTGAATTTCAATATATGTTTGTAGAAGAATTTGCTAAGGAATATTTGAAATTCTTAAAAGAACAACATGGTTTAGATATTAAAGAAAATTTTAATATAAATAATAAATTAGAATTATTGAAAAATTTAGAAAATATAGATATTGGCGACAAATTAATAACTTTTAATAAAGAAAAAGTTAAAAGTCATTATGAAAGAACTATTGCAAATGTACTTTATTTATTAGGCATAAAATATGAATATGAGAGTTTTTATCAAACTGATTTAGAAATAAACAAAAAACCCGAATGGCTAAAAACATATAAACCTGATTTTTACCTGCCCGATTATAATGTTTATATTGAGCATTTTGCGAGTTATGATTGGTTTAAAGACAAAGAAAAATGGGCTAAATATAAACGAGAAATGAGAGACAAAATAAAAGCTCACAAAAAGTATAAAACTAATTTGATTTGCTCTTACTCTAGATATGGTGATGATTTAATACAAAAACTATTAGAAAATTTAAAAAAGTACAATATTAATGTAAATATTGATATTCAAGAAATTTTAAACAATATTGAGCAGTTAAAAGAATTAGATTTTATTCACAACAAAATTAAAAACTTTCAAACATTTATCAAATTGTTTAAAAACAACAATTATAAGATAGATAAATTTTTAAGTTTAGATAGAACAAACTTTATTAAAATGGTTGAGAAAATATATTTGCTATATCAAAAGCATTTAAAAGAAAACAATATGTTAGATTTTGAAGATATTATTAATGTAGCAAACCATAAGTTATCACGATACAAATCACAACAAAACAAATACAAGTATGTAATTGTTGATGAATATCAAGATGTATCTAAAAATAAAGTAGAACTATTAAACAATCTAATTAGAATTTATGATTGTAAATTATTATGTGTTGGCGATGACTGGCAATCAATTTATAGATTTGCAGGTAGTGATACAAATTTATTTACAAGTTTTGAAAAGTATATTAGTTTTAGCGAATTACTAAAAATAGAAACAACTTATAGAAACTCACAAGAATTAATAAATGCAAGTAGTTATTTTATACAAAAGAACAATGCACAAATAAAGAAACAACTTACCTCTAATAAACATATTTCAAAACCAATACTTGTTGATTATGTAGAATATTCGGAATTTAAAACAATAGTAAACTTATCTGAACAAGATAAAAAGAATATTAAAAAATCTCCAAAACTAATACTAATAAAAGACGATGTAAGAATTAAAAAACTTATTAAGTTTTTAGAAAATGCTATAAATAAAAACTACAAAGACATTTTGATACTTGGAAGAAATAATTTTGATATTGAGATATTTGAGGCTTTACCTTATGCGATGTCAGACTTATTTAAAAAAGACCAGTCAAATTATGATGCAAATGTTTTGGAATATAAAAGTTTAAAACTAACTTGTATGACAATACACAAAAGCAAAGGTCTTGAGGCAGATGCTGTAGTATTGTGGAATATGAGAGAGGGAGTTCGAGGGCTACCCGATACAAAAGGCGATGAAGAAGAATTAAAACAAGTTTTAACTCAGCCTGACAATATGGACTATGCAGAAGACCGAAGATTGTTTTATGTCGCTCTAACAAGAACAAGAAATGAAGTTTTAATTATTGCATTAAATGGGCATTTATCTTCTTTTGTTAATGAATTGATAACCAATCAAAGTCAATATATAGCAACTAATAAGGCTCTATGTCAAAAATGTGGTGCAGAAATGATTTTCTATAAAGATTATAATTTTTATGGTTGCTCAAATTATAGATTGACAGGTTGTGATTATAAAATTCAAAATGCTAAAGATTTCTTATATACCCAAGACTTGCCAACACCAGTGTATAAATCAAAATATGTGTCAATCAACAAAACATTAAAAGACAAATCAATCAAAGAACTATCAAAGCAAACCAATATTAGTAAACCAATTACCGAAGAAAACAAAAATATTATTGAAGATTTTTTAAATGGTTTTACTTATTATGCTTTATCACAAAAATATTTACTTTATATTGAAGATATTAAAAAAATTTTAAATAGAAATGGTGTTATAGATAAAACTGGTAAAATAACTAAAGAATACTCAAATAAAGTTATACCAAGAGAAGAAGATACTTTTATTTGTGGTTGGCTAACTGAAAATATGTATAACGAATGGCTTTCAAAAGGGTTAATCGCCAAAAAGTATAAAGAACGAAATAAAGAAAAGTACAAACAAGAAAAAGAACATTTAGCAAAGTTAAAGAAAAGAGTATTTATAAATAAAGATATTGAAATAACACACCCAGATATTGATGGAGTTTGGAAAATTAGAATATTAGCAATAGAATATGAATATATTGCTAAACCTAATGGAAATCCAGCAATATTTAATCAACAAAATTATGATAGAATTCGTATATGTAAAGCAAACATCAAAGAAAATACTATCGCAGAAGATACACCTCTAGCACAGGCTCTATTAGATAAATTTGAGGGCGAAGAATATTCTTACAATATAGGAAATGAAACAATAACTGGTAAAATTGTTAAAGTTTACTAACGACGACCATAAGGACTTATTATATATAAGAGTTGTAGAAATATAATGATTTCGATTTCAACACACGCCATTAGTAATACTTTTTGAATCTAACAAAAAAAGGAACATCGCATTCAATATGCTTTGCTCCTATTTTTTATTTTGCTAGTTTCAAAAGTGTTATCCCTTGCCGTTCTTTTTTATTATTCTTCTTCAACTTTCTCTGTTTCAGCTTTTTCTTCTTCTTTCTTAACGCTTTGTTCTTTAAGAGGAAGAGTTACTGAAAAGTTGTTTGTTGCTCCTTGCGAGTAGGTTATTTCGCTGTCGCCAACAGAGGAGGCAACTTTTCCTTGAATTTGCGCATCAATTTTTGCGTTTCCCATGAGAAGAGCAATTGTTCCGTCATTTTGGGAGGAGATTTTTGCTTCGTCGCAAATTTTATCAATTTCGCCTGCGTTAATTGTTCCAACAATTGATTTGTTAAGAAGTTGTCCAATTTTTCCATTCATAATTGTTGTTATTTGGGCGTTGTCTTCAAGAGCAAGGATTTCGCCGTTAATAAGGGTTCCAATTTTTGAGTTGTTTCTCATATACAAAATTTTGCCGTTATTAAAAGTTGTAACCTTTGCTTTATCGTCCAAAAATTTTATTGAACCTCCGTTGAAAGTTCCAATTTTTGTTTTATTTTTTAAATAGTCAATTTCTGCGCTGTTAACTGTTGTTATTTGAGCCGAACCCAAGACATTTGTTATTTCCCCTTCTTTAAAAAGTCCAACAACTGCTTTGCCAGAAAGGGTTTTAATTTTGCCGTTGTTAAAAACATAGATTTTTGCTTTGCCGGAAACTTCTTTAAATGTTGAATTTGTTGTTTCAAGCGCAATTGCTTTTCCTGTTAGAACAATTTCCTCGCAGTTTTCAAAAAAATGACGTCCTTCCTTAATTTCAAGGTTGTTTTCGCCCTTATGGAAAATTGGTTCTTCTTCCTTTTTAAATTTTTCAAAAAGTTTCATTTTCTTCTCCTTTTTTTAATATATTACCATAATAAAAATTTTTAACAAAATAAATGAAAACTTATTTCAAATTTTTTCTTTTAAATTGCAAAAATTTGTTGAAAAATTTTGGAAGATTTAGCCCATTTTTTGTTGGTTTTTGTTGTAAAAAATTTATGCTTATTTCAATTCGTCATTGTTTTGAAAAACCGCCCATTTTTCGACCTTTTAACCCCTTTTTCTCCTTAAAAAAGTTTCTCAATTTATTCTAAACTTGCCGTGGCACTACAAATGAATTTAAGGAGGAAAATATGGATAAAAATTACAATTGTGATGCACTTAAAAGACTTGCACGTCAGGCAAAGAATCGTTTGAGTAAACGAAATTATTTAAATGGGAAAGGGGAACTTAAAGTGATAAATGGCGGCTATCTTGCCGACTATAAACTCGTTCTTCTAAGCGGGAAGGACGACGAAAAACTATATTGCAAAGTTAAAGAGATGTTAAGCGAAAATGAGGATACGGCAAATCCAATTGGCAGACTTGTTGATAAAACAAAATTTTCATCTCTTTCGCCTTGCGAGCAAGAAAGATATATTTTTAACTTGGTTGATAAGTATAAGAAAATGAAACAACGATTTGAACAAGAAAAAGAGCTTTCAAAGGTGTGTTAAATTCTTTCTTGTTTTCGCTTAAATGTGCTATCATAAAAACGTGAGCGAAATTTTAGATCAACTTAACAGCGAGCAGCAAGCAGCCCTTCTTCAAACAGAAGGTGCTGTTTTGGTTACTGCTGGGGCTGGAAGCGGGAAAACAAAACTTTTAACAAACAGAATTGCCTTTTTAATTAAGGAAAAAGGTGTTTTGCCATACAACATTTTGGCAATAACTTTCACGAATAAAGCTGCAAAGGAAATGAAAGAACGCTGCGAAAAACTTATTGGCGAGGGAAACAGCGTTTGGATTTCAACTTTCCATTCAATGTGCGCAAGAATCTTAAGAACCGACATTGAAGCGCTTGGCTCCTACACAAAGAATTTTACGATTTATTCCGAACAAGATTCCGACAGGGTTTTGAAAAAGATTTTTTCAGAAATTGGCGTTGAAAAAGACGAAGTTAAGAAAAACATTTCTTTCCATATATCAAATTTGAAAACTAATAATATAACGCTTTTGGAATATGAAAAATTATATTCCTATGTTTCATGTTTCAGTCAATTTAAAAAAGCCTACGTGCTTTATGAAAACGAACTTAAAAAAGCCAATGCGCTTGATTTTAACGATTTGCTTAATAAAACATATGAACTTTTAACTTCCGTTCCGCAAGTTTTGGAAAAGTATCAAGAACGATTCAAGTATATTCTTGTTGACGAATTTCAAGACACAAACAAGGTTCAATATGACCTTGTTAAACTTCTTGCGGGGAAATATAAAAACATTTTTGTTGTTGGCGACGAAGATCAATGTATCTACACATGGCGCGGAGCAAATTTTTCAAACATTTTCGATTTTCAAAAAGATTTTGAAAATGTTAAAGTTTTTAAACTTGAAAGAAACTATCGTTCAACAAAAAAGATTTTAAACCTTGCAAATGCGCTTATAAAGAAGAATAAATCACGGCTTGATAAAAACCTTTGGACGGAAAATGAAGGCGGGAAAGAACCAGAAGTTCGCCTTGTTTACGACGAAAAAGAAGAAGCAGAAATTGTTGCACGCGAAATTTATGACCTTGTTCAAAGCGGAGAATATAAATTTGGCGACTTTGCAGTTTTAACAAGGCTTAACGCATTAACCTATCCTTTTGAAGAAAAATTTTTGTCGTATAACATTCCACACAGAATTTTTGGCGGGTTCAAATTTTTTGAGCGCGCGGAAATTAAAAATGTAATTTCTTATTTAAGACTTTTCTTAAACCCACGCGACGATGTTTCATTTTCAAGAATTGCAAACTTTCCAAAACGGGGAATTGGCGACAGCGCTCTCAACACTGTTTCAACGCTTGCAAGTCAAAATGATTGCAGTATGTTTGAAGCGGTATTAAATCTTGAAAAGTTTGGCGCGCAGCCATCACTTATTAAAAAATTTGAAAAATTTAAAAACACATTCATTTCGCTTCTTTCGAGCTTTGAAGAATTAAGTTTATTTGATTTTGTTTCAAATGTTATAAACAAATTTGAAATTTTGAGCGCGTATTCAAGCGGAAGCGAAGAAGACCTCGACCGTAAACTTAACATCGACAACTTGCTTGTTTCGGTTAAACAATTTAGCGAAAACAATCCAAGCGGAACGCTTCTCGATTTCTTGGAAAGCGTTACTCTTGTTTCCGACATAGACACTATGGACGACGAACAAAATGCGGTTACAATTGCAACAATCCATTCGGTTAAAGGGCTTGAATTTAGATATGTTTTTATAATTGGTCTTGAAGAAAAAATCTTCCCAATTTCTCGAGCCTACGACAACCCAGACGATATGGAAGAAGAACGCAGACTTATGTATGTTGCAATAACGCGAGCAAAGGAAAACTTGATGCTTACGCGCTGCAAAACTCGTTTTCTTTATGGTCGAAGAGAATATGAAATTGACAGCCGATTTTTAAAGGAACTTGGGCTTTCAAAACCGCAAGAATTTGTTATGCCAAAACTTTCGCAAACGACGTATCAGTCTGCGCCATTTTCCGCCCCAAAAGTTTATAATTTTGAAACCGAAGATGTTAAAACGCAAACATCAGAATATTCTTACAATCCATTTAAAAAACAAGAAAAAACTAAATATGAAGAATATGTTAGCGCAAATCCAAAGCCAATAAAAATTTTTGCGAAAGGCGAAAAAGTTAGTCACCCAAAATTTGGAATTGGAATTGTTCAAAAAATTGACGGGCAGTTTATCGACATTGATTTTGGAAAACTTGGCGTTAAAACGCTTTTAACAGAAATTGCGCCGCTTGAAAAAATTTGATTAAGGAGAAAATTATATGGGTTTATTTAAAAAAATTGCAAACGCACTCAAAAAAACGAAAGAGGCAATCTCAAGAAAATTTGACGCTCTTTTAAGCGGAGGGGAACTTAACGACGAGTTTTATGAAGAACTTGAAGATGTTTTAATTTCTTCCGATGTTGGAGCAAAAGCAAGCATCGAAATTGTTGACGAGCTTCGCGTTTATGCAAGGAAAAATAAAATTCGAACGGCAAACGACGTTCGCGCAGCGCTTAAAGAAATTCTGATTTCAATTTTTGATGATGTTAAAGTTGAAAAATATGACGGAAGTTTTTTTAAAGTCCCTGCAATTGTTTCGGTTATTGGCGTTAACGGAGTTGGAAAAACAACATCGCTTGGGAAACTTGCCCATAATCTTAAAAAAGAGGGAAAAGAGGTTTGTCTTGTTGCTGCCGACACGTTTCGTGCAGCTGCTTCCGAGCAATTAACAATGTGGGCAAACAGAGCAAAAGTTAGAATTATTAAACACGCGGAAGGGGCAGACGCGGGCGCGGTTGTTTATGATGGAATTGCAAGCGCGAAAGCAAAGAAAACAGATGTCCTTTTGGTCGACACCGCTGGCCGTTTGCACACGAAAGAAAACCTTATGAACGAACTTGCAAAAATTGACCGAATAATTGATAAGGAATATCCAGAAGCAAACCGATATAATTTAATCGTTATTGATGCAACAACGGGACAAAACGCTGTTAGCCAAATTGAAAATTTCAATGAATTTGTTAAACTTGACGGAATAATTTTAACCAAACTTGACGGAACTGCAAAAGGCGGAATAATAATTTCAATTGCAAAAACTTTGAAACTGCCAGTTTTTTATGTTGGCGTTGGCGAAGGCATTGACGATTTGGAAGAATTTAATGCAAAGGAATTTGTTGAAAATATTTTCTAATTTAAAAAAATTATAAATATTAAAAAAAATAATTTATTTAATAAAAAAATAGTTAAAAATATTATAAAAACTATTTAATTTATTTAAAAATATAAAAATAATTAAAAATAAAATAAAAAACAGGATTTTTAAACCTGTTTTTATTTTTATAATTGTTTTGTTTAAATAAATAATAAAATTTTATTTATTTATTTATTTATTTTAGTCCTCGGAATTAAGGTCAACAATTTGTTTTGATTTTTCTTCGCGAGCAATATCATCAACCCCGCGCCAAAGAGAGCGTTTGATTTTCTTTGTTGGCTTTTCTTCTTCGTCATCGTCAACAAAGAAATATGGCGCCATACTTTCTTTAAAGAAGGGACCGTTTTTGTTTCCTGTTGGGGTTATTGTTACGAACTTATTTTTGTTAACTGTTTCTTTTGCCGAAGCGGTTGGGTTGTTTGCCTGCCATTCTTCAAACGAAACCCCGCTGAAAATTCCTGCTCCCGATGGTTTAACTTCCGATGATGAAAGCACCGATGCAATTTTTTGAGGGAATTTTGTTGAAACAAGGTTAATGCTCATAAGTTCAATTCCAATTTCGTCAAGCCATTTTCCAAGTTTCGTGAAAATTGATTTCAAAATAATTTGATTTTTATTAAACAAATTTCTTGCAGTTGGGTTTTCTTTTTCAATAACTCTTGCAATTCTCTCGTTAACAAGATTCTCCAAAATTTTTCTTGTTTGAACAGAACTTATAATTCCCATTTTTGGAAGCAGGAACGCAACAAGTTTCTTTGGGTTTACAATTCGAAAAGCAATTTCGCCGTTTGCTTTAACGGAGTAAACTCCAAATTCGTGGTCTTCAAGTTCAATTGATGGTGTCTCAAAAGCAAAATTTGTTATTGTGTTTTGGTTAACAAAATATGCTTCTGCCTCAAAGAATTTTGGCATTCTTCCTTTCTTATCAAGTTTATATAATTTTAAATATTGCGTTGTTTCTGGAAGAGATTTAACAGAAACAATAAACTTATCACAAACGCAATCAAAAACTTTTTCGTCCTTAGTTATAACGAAAGCAAAGTTTCTTGGAACTTCAACTGGCGTTCCAAAATAGATTCTGTTTCTCTTAAACTCTTGAAAAAAAACAAGTTCCCTTGATGTTATGTTTAAATTTGGTTTAACAAATTTGGTTCTTCCAAAGCACATTTTGCCCTCCCTGATTATTAAATATCTTAGCATAAAAGCTCGAATAATGCAAGTGTTAGCATAAAATCAGGTGCGAAAAAATAGATTAAATTAATTGCAAAATGTGTTTTAAGGGAGGCAACAATGCAAAAAGTTTCACAAATAATTTCAAAACCTGTTTACAGTTTGTTTGAAGGGGCACTTGCGGGAACAGTTAAAAATTTTTTGTTTAACCCAAAAACAAAGAAAATTTCAGGTTTTTTTATTTTTAGCGACGAGTCGGAAAACGAGTTTTTCCTTGCAACAAACAAAATATATTCAATTGGCGAAGACAGCATAACAATTCGAAATCTAAATGACCTTGAAATCTCGCAAGGGGGATTTAACGATCCAGAAAAAATTGTTACAAATGATGCGTTAACAATAAAAGGCGATTGTCTTGGGAAAATTGTTGATGTTTTTTTTGATGAAAAATTTTCTGCACTTGTTTTTGAAACATCAAGCGGAGTTGCAATCCCAAGTTCGCTTCTTTTAAGCGTTGGAGAAGATGCCGCAATTTTCGACCTTGAAAGCACAGCAAGCATTACAAAATTTAAACCAAAAAATCAAAAGATTGTTGTTCAAAATTTGCCAGAAATTAAAGTTTCAATTTTGAAAGAAGAGGATGCAGGTTTTCCAATTATAAGCAACAATTTTAACGAATCAAGTTTTTCAAAAGGACGAAAAATCGAAGGGACTTTTGAAATTTCAAAGCCAAAAAAAACGGAAATAACCTTTCCTAAAAAACTTGTTTCAAACCCGAAATCAATTTTGGGGAAACGCGCAAATAAAACAATTATTGGGCTGAACGGCGAAATTATTGTTAAAGATATGCAGGCTATAACCGAAAAAATTATTGAAAAAGCGAAGAAACATTCAAAACTTTTTGAGCTTACAAATTCAATTGAGGAAAACTCCTAAAATTTTTAAAGATTTTCATGTATTTCATTGACTTTTTATTCAACGTGTGCTATCATAACAAAGCGTTTGAAAACGAATGCGCTAGTAGCTCAGTTGGATAGAGCAGTGCCCTTCTAAGGCAAAGGTCAGGGGTTCGAATCCCTTCTGGCGCACCAA
>ULOH01037981.1_pt1 | contig 61683 bp, 61 predicted proteins | sample 1952421 | NCBI WGS metagenome assembly ULOH01 (sample SAMEA4835599, study PRJEB28245) | human gut metagenome | biome: gut microbiome; material: fecal sample | place: Denmark | collected 2008
ATGGTAAATATTACTATGCATTATATTGGGAAGAACTAAGCACAAATAAATTTAATTTTAACGAAGGATTCTATGTAGAAAAAGATAATGCGATTGATTTTTTAGAAGAAAAATTAAGTATACTTGGACTAAATGATAAAGAAAGAAATGAATTTATAATGTATTGGTTACCAATATTAGAACAAAATCAAAAATCATTAGTGTATTTTGAAACAACCGAAAGTTTACAAAAAGAAAACGAATTAATTATAAATCCAAAACCAGATAGTTTATTAAGAATTAGAATGCATGTAAAAAAAATAAATCATAAAATAGAAATAAAAGAACAAGAACTACCAAATTTTGAAAGAAAAGGATTTGCAGCAGTTGAGTGGGGCGGAATAATTTATTAAAAAGAAAGAAATATAATTATGAATAAAGAGAAAAAATATCTTACAGTTATGATTATTAATTTATTAATCACACCAATATTTTTCTATTTTGCATTCATTTATAAAGTAAAAGTCAATGTTCAAGGTAGTACTAAATGCAGTACAAAGGTGAATTGTAATGAATGTGAAAATGGAGTACAAACATGCCAATATTATGATAGAATAGATGATAACTTAGGAGAAGAAATAATAAATTGCCCTTGTAATGATAATCCTAGCGGAGGACAAAATAATGGATAACATAAAAATATATAAAAAAGTTATAAAAATAAGTTTAGTGATTAATATAATTTTATTCATTATAATGATATATAAATTGGTTATTTACCCTCAAATGATAGAAAATATTATTAGATAAACATATTACGTGATAAAACACATAATATGTTTTTATTGTATAAAAAAGGAGTGAAATAAATTGAATCGAAGATTAAGTAAATTATTAAAAGAATACGAAAAATACCAAGAGAAAGTAGTTGATTTAGCTTGTGATAATGCTTATTTAACTAAGGATAATTTAAAAGATTTAAACCAAAATATCTATCTAAATATCAAAAACAAGCAATATCAAGATATTGAAGATTTACTAAAATATACCATTAATAGTTTGTTCAAGTGTAAATACATTAAAATTTATAATGAAAATGATTTCCTAATCCAAAATATATTTTATCTAAATTATTCAAATAATGACGATTATATAGTATCTCCTGATAGAGGTTTAATAGACTATGAAGAATTACAAAAAATAATTATTTCTGAAAATCCTGAATATATCTTCGTTGGATCAACATACTATACTAGATTTATCGATTATAAAAAAATAAAAGAAATAGCAAACTTAATAAGTGCTAAACTAATTGTTGATATATCAAATATATCCGGTTTAATTTTAACTAACAAAGTTCCATCACCATTTGAATATGCTGACTATATAATCTGCACTTTAAATAAACAATTACAAGGAACAAATGAAACTATTCTTTTATCAAACACCAATGAATTAACTTATGACTTATCTATAAACAGTACTATTAACACACTAAATACATTATTAAATGTAACAACAGATGAATATAAAGAACTTATAAATAACTGTTTAATTAATACAAAAGAATTACAAAAATCATTAGAAGAAGAAAACATTTCTTTATTAAGCCTAGGAACAGATAATAACTTATTAATTATAAATACTGAAATAAATTATCAAATTAAGTGTAAAGATGCCTTTAATTTACTTCTTAAAAATGATATTATAATTAAAGAGAATAACTTAGGGATAATTTTAAACACTAGTAATATGACATTTAAAGGATATACTCCAAACGATTTCTATTTACTAGGTAAAAAAATAAATAAAATATTGAAGGAGAGATAAGTATGTCAAAATGGGATGTAGAATACCTAAAATTATGTAAAAAAATATTAACAGAAGGGGTAGAAGTTGAAAATAGAACTGGCATAAATACCATAAAAATACCAAATTATGAATTTAACTTTGATATGCAAGATGAATTTCCAATATTGCAATCAAAATATGTAGCCTGGAAAAGTGCAATAATTGAAATACTTTGGATATGGCAAATGGGTTCTAATAAAATTCAAGATTTGCACGATAGAGGAGTAAAAATTTGGGACGAATGGTGCATCGATGACGATGGAATTTATCGTATTTATGATCCAAATCCAAAATCAATTTATAATCCCAAAAAGGAAGTTATAGTTAAAGACCCATTAAGTGTTCCCATAGATGATCCATTTGGGGATAGACACAAATTCAAAGCCAAAATTGATGAATCAGGTAATGTTTTAACCGCAAAAAGCTTAATTCCAGGAAAAAATATAATAGCCGCAAAATTCTATGGAAAAGAACTAGCTGGAACTATTGGAAAAGCATATGGTTATGTAAATAATCGTTATGGAATGATGGAAAATACAATTACAAAATTAAGAAATAATCCTAATGATCGAAGAAAAGTAAATAATTTATTTCAACTTGAAGTAATGCGAGAAGCAGTTTTACCACCATGTGTATTTGAGAACATATGGGATGTTACTAACAACAAATTAAATGTTACTATTAATCAAAGAAGTTGTGATACAGCGGTTGGTTTACCATTTAATGTAACTCAATATGCCGTTCTTTTAAATATGATTGCTCAAATTACGGGCTACACTCCAGGTAACTTAAGATATGTAATAACTGATGCTCATATCTATAAAAATCTTATAAATCAGGTAGAAACTCAAATTAAAAGATATGAAACATATGAAGAATTAAAAAATGATAGAATAGAAAATCTCTTAAAACTACAAAAAGAATTACAATTAAAAATAGCCAAAATGCCTGAAGAAGATCCTGATTATGATATTTTAGATAGTACATTAAAAATCATAGATATCATACTAGATAATACAGTTCCACAATTATATTTAGATTCAAATATTCAAGAATTTAAAGATTTTGATAATTCAAAAGAATTGAAAACATCCAAAATACTTAATTATAAACATATGGGCAAAATTAAAATGCCCGTAGCTCAGTAACTATGGTATCAATTATAGCCGCTATCGGAAAAAATAACGAACTAGGTCTAAATAATAACTTAATATGGCACTTATCAGGTGATATGAAATTCTTTAAAACAATAACAACCGGGAAAACAGTAATTATGGGAAGAAAATGTTTTGAAAGCTTACCAAATATATTACCTAATCGTAAAAATATAATTATTACTAGTAATCCAAATTATAAAGCAAGTGGAGCAACCATAATTAATTCAATTAAAGATGCAATAACTTATATTGAAAATAGTGAAGAAGATATCTTTATAATTGGTGGTGCTAAAATATATGAAGAATTTTTACCGTATGTAGAGAATATTTATTTGACCGAAATAGATGCCGAGTCTTTAGCTGATGTTTATTTTCCTAATTTTGATAAAAATAATTTTAATAAAGAAATACTTGCAACAAATGAAGAAAAAGGTATAAAATATCAAATGTGTTTATATAGAAAAAAGGTGTAAAAAAATGAAAACAGATGATTTTGATTATGATTTACCAGAAGAACTTATAGCTCAAACTCCCCTTAAAGATCGTTCATCATCAAGATTGATGGTTATGGATAAAAAAACAGGAGAAATAGAGCATAAACATTTTTATAATATAATTGATTATTTAAATCCAGGAGATGCTTTAGTTATTAATGATTCTAAGGTAATACCAGCAAGAATTATTGGCATCAAAGAAGAAACTGGTGCCGTAATTGAATTATTACTTTTAAATGATCATGGATTAGACGTTTGGGAATGTTTAGCTAAACCCCAAAAAAGATTAAAAGAAGGAACCATTATCTCATTTGGAGATGGGTTATTAAAAGCAGAAGTATTAGAAATTAAAGAAGAAGGTATAACTCTTGTTAAATTAATATATGAAGGAATTTTACTTGAATTATTAGAAAAATTAGGAACAATGCCTCTTCCACCATACATTCACGAAAAACTAGAAAATCAAAGCAGATATCAAACAGTTTATGCTAAAGATTATGGCTCAGCAGCTGCACCAACTGCCGGACTTCATTTTACCCCTGAGTTATTAAAACAAATAGAGGATAAAGGAGTACATATTGTAAGGATAACACTTCATGTTGGACTTGGTACATTTAGACCAGTTAACGTAGAAGATGTAACTAAACATGTTATGCATACTGAACATTATGTTATTAGCAAAGAAGCTGCTGATACTTTAAATAAAGTTAAAGAAAGTGGGCATGATATAATTGCTGTTGGTACAACCAGTGTTAGAACTTTAGAAACCAATTTATCCAGACATGATAAATTTACTCCTGAAGTTTCGTCAACTAATATCTTTATTTATCCTGGTTTCAAATTTAAAGCAATTGATCATTTAATAACTAATTTTCATTTACCAAAAAGTACATTAATTATGTTAGTATCCGCATTATCAACTAAAGAAAATATTTTAAATGCTTATAATATTGCAGTCCAAGAAAAATATCGCTTTTTCTCATTTGGCGACGCAATGTATATTAAATAAAGGAGATTTATGAATAAAGGAAAATTAATAGTAGTAGAAGGTGCTTGTGATGGTATTGGAAAATCTACTCAATATGAATTACTTTATAAGAGTTTATTAGAGGATAACTACGAAGTTTGTAGACATCATTTTCCATCTTACGGTACTGTGGAAGCAGCACCAGTTGAAAAATTCTTAAGAGGTGAATTAGGTAGTCCTAAAGATATATCCCCTTATTTAGTTAATAGTTTATATGCTGTAGATAGAGCTATAACTTGGCAAACTTCCTTAAAGCCAAAATATGAACAAGGAAAAATAATTTTATTAGATAGATATACAACTTCAAGTTTAATTTATCAATCAGCAACAATTGAAGATATAAATGAAAGAAAAAAATTTTTAGATTATATAACTGACTTTGAATATAACAAACTAGGTATTCAAAAACCAGATGCAGTAATATTCTTATTTGCACCATTTGAAATCGTAACTAAAATGCGATTAGCAAGAAAACAAAATGATGGAATTGAAAACGATGTCTTTGAAAAAGACTTAGAACTAATGAAAAAGATTTATGAAAATGCTGTATTTGTAGCAAATTATTTATCATGGAATATCATTAATTGTGCCGAAAACAACGAAATGAAAAGCATTGAGAATATTCATAAAGATATAAAAAAATTAGTTAAAAAATTGAATTAGCAATACTTACTTACATATAATAGTAGAGAATATACTTATGAAATATCTTGATATTTCGCTAAAAAATAGTGTATTTATAGTGCATTTGAAGGAATGCTACAAAGAAAATGTTCTCGCTTCCGGGTGGTTTGCGAGTAATAAATAATCCCGGTCGAAACTGTATTAAAACTTTACCAAATATGGTAGAGTTTTTTATTAAATTTACAAAAGTGTGATAAAAATATAAATATTTCCTGCAAAAGTGTGATAATACCTCATATTAAAATAATTTCACGAGAAAAATAAAACAAAATTTATTTCCAATTACAACTTATGAATAAACAAACACACTATTCAAAAATCTAATTTTAGTTTATAATTAACAAAGAAGCAGGTGATAAAACATGATTTATTTAGACTATAGTGCCACAACTCCCGTATTACCCGAAATATTAAATAGTTTTAATAAAGTATGTACAGAATATATAGGAAATCCTAATAGCATGCATTCATTAGGAATTAAATCAAAAGAACTTTTAAATAGTGCTACCAAACAAATAGCACAGGTTTTAAATATAAAAACAAATGAAATAATATATACAAGTGGATCAACTGAAAGTAACAATATTGCCTTAATAGGAACCGCATTTGCTAAAAAGAAACAAGGTAATCACATTATAGTATCAAAACTAGAACATGAAAGTATCTATGGAATATGTAAATACCTAGAAGAAAACGGCTTTATTATTGATTACGTTAACAATACTAAAGATGGCTTAATAGATTTTGACGATCTAAAAAGTTTAGTTACTAAAGATACCATTTTAGTATCCATTTGTGCAGTAAATAGTGAACTTGGAATAAGACAACCACTTAAAATAATTAAACAAATAATAAAAAAAGAGAACCCAGATTGTGTTTTCCATAGTGATATGACTCAAGCACTAGGTAAATGTCCAATCAATTTAAATGATGTAGATTTAGCCAGTTTTTCTAGTCATAAAATTTATGCTCCTAAAGGAGTAGGAATGCTTTATAAAAGTTCAAATGTTAATATCAAACAATTAATGTATGGATCAAATGGTGAATTTAGACCAGGTACTCCAAACTTACCAGGAATAGTAACATTTAGTAAAGCAGTTAGACTAGCAACTGAAGATTTAAATAAAAAAGAGGATAAAATTAGAAAATATAATCAAAAAATAGTTGAACATTTAAAAAAATATCCTAAGATTTTAATTAACAACACCAACAATTCAATTCCTAATATGGTAAATATTTCACTTATGGATATTAAACCCGAAACTTTTGTCCATGCTCTTGAAAAACATGAAGTATATGTTTCATCAAATACAGCTTGTGCTAGTGGTAAAATATCTAATGCCGTTTTAGGAATATATAATGATAAAGTTAGAGCCCTAACAACAATTAGAATAAGTTTATCTTATTTAACAACAAATGAAGAAATAGAAGAATTTTTAAATATATTTGATGAAGTCTATGAAAAATTAGAGGAGTTAAGAAATGTTTAGTTTTAATACTCCTAATTATGAATTTATGACATTTAATCCTAAAAGAATAGAACACGTAAAAGCCAAATGTTTTTTAGTAACTAATCCCGAAGTTAGAGAATATCTTAATGATACAATCGATAAAAATTTAAATCCTAAAAATAATAATGCATATTTAGTGTCTAGAGATGATAGGATAGTAGGTTATTTAGGTGTGTTCGATTTAAGAGATTATTTAGAACTACATTATGCTGTCGTTGGTTCATATAGAGGATATAAATTTTCCTTAACTGAAACAACCGGTTGTCAAATTTTAAAAGAAGCAAGCGAAAATCTTTTTGAAAGGTATAAATCAATTGAATTTATTAAATTAGATATAGAAACAAGTAATATTCGAAGCAAGAAAGCCGCACTAGCAGCTGGTTACTATCCTTACGGAGTAGATGACTTAAATTGTGAAGAATACAGGAGGTATAGGTAAAATATGAAAAAATTAATAATTATAAAATATGGTGAATTAACAACTAAACATGATAACATTAACTATTTTATTAAAACATTAAAAAATAATTTAGACGAATCATTAAAAGACATTAATCACAATATCATATTTGATCGTGGAAGAATGTACATCGAATCAGATAATTTCGATGAAGTATTAAACGTTGCATCAAAAACCTTTGGAATTCATGAGATAAATATTGGTTATGAATTTGATGATATCAACTTTGATAATTTAAAAAATAATTTAATCAGTTTACTTCAAGATAAAGAATTTACTACATTTAAAGTAGTTACCAAAAGAGCTAATAAGTCATATCCTTTAAATAGTATGGAAATATCTCGTGAATTAGGTGGAGTAGTTCTTAAAAATTTTAAGAATAAAAAAGTTGATGTTAAAAATCCTGAATTAGAAATAAATGTTGAAATAAGATTTAATAAAGCCTATATTTATTTTGAAAAAATAAAAGGTATTGGCGGTTATCCAGTAGGTACTTTAGGAAAAGGAATTTTAATGTTAAGTGGTGGCATTGATTCACCAGTTGCTGGTTATCTTGCCATGAAAAGAGGAATTAGATTAGAATGTGTTTATTTTGATAGTCCTCCTCATACAAGTATAGAAGCCAAAAATAAAGTATTAGACCTAGCAAGTAAATTATCAGAATACTCTAATTATATTAAAGTTCACGTAATTCATTTTACCGAAATTCAAGAAGCGATTTATAAAAATTGTCCTAAAGAATATATGATAACTATTATGCGTAGAATGATGTATCGTATTTGTGAGTCCCTTGCTTATAGAGTAAACGCTAAATGTATTGTTAATGGAGAATCAGTAGGTCAAGTAGCAAGTCAAACCCTAACAAGTATGATGGCAATTAATGAAGTAATAAAAATGCCAGTTATAAGACCAGTAGCATGTTTTGATAAATTAGATATTATAGATATAAGTAAAAAAATAAATACCTATGACATTAGTATTAGACCATTTGAAGATTGCTGTACCATCTTTGTTCCAGAACATCCTGTAATTAATCCTGATATTAATAAAGCAAGAGAATGTGAAAAACTATTTGATTACGATACCTTAATCAAAGAAGCATTAAAGAACGAAGAAATAATTAAATTACCAATTGTAAATAATAATTTTACTGATATTTTATAAATCATTATCCATAATAATAATGGGTGATAATCTTGAAAGGCTATTCATTAGATGAAAAAGATAAAATAGGTAATGTTTATAATAATGAATATGGATTAAACTTAAAAGATCCTAAAATTAAACTTAATTCTTACTTTAAGTTAAAATAAAGATAGTCAAAAACTATCTTTTTATGTATAATATTTTTTGAGGAGATGTAATAATGAAAATATTAAGTGTAAACGCTGGTTCATCATCTTTAAAATTTACTTTATTTGATATGCCAGAGGAAAAAGAATTAATTAGTGGAGTATTTGAAAGAATTGGAATCGATTCATCTTTCTATACTATTAAATTTAATGGAGAAAAAATTAAGAAGGAAGTAGAATTAAAAGATCACAAAGCTGCTTTTGAATTATTAGTTAAAGAATTAATTGATAATAAAATTGTTGAATCATTAGAAGAAGTTAAAGGAATTGGTCATAGAATAGTTCAAGGTGGAGCATACTTTGATAAAACTGTTTTAGCAACTGAAGATAATATTTCTATCGTTGAAAAGTTATCTAGTTTAGCACCACTTCACAATCCAGCTGCTGTTGTTGGAATTCGTGCTGCTCAAAGTGTATTCCCAAATGCTACAGAGACTCTAGTGTTTGATACTGCTTTCCATCAAACTATGGAAGAAGAAGTATATTTATATCCAGTTCCATATGAATGGTATACTAAATATGCTGTAAGAAGATATGGTGCTCATGGAACAAGTCATAAATATGTAAGTATGCGTGCTAATGAAATATTGGAAAATCCAAACGCTAGATTAATAACTTGTCATATTGGAAATGGTGCATCAATTAGTGCTGTTAAAGCAGGTAAATGTGTTGAAACATCAATGGGATTAACACCTAATGCAGGACTTATGATGGGAACACGTTGTGGAGATATCGATGCAACTATATTACCATATATCATGGAAGAAACAGGTATGACTCCAAAAGAAATGGATACAGCTTTAAATAAACAATCAGGTTTATTTGGAATAAGCGGAGTATCATCAGATTCAAGAGATATTGAAGATGGTATTAATAATGGAGATGAAAGATGCATTCTTGCTCAAAAAATGTATTTAAAAAGAATTGTAGATTTTATTGCTAAATACTATGTTGAATTAGGTGGATGCGATGCAATTATCTTTACTGCTGGAGTTGGTGAAAACTCAATTTCAACTCGTATGGAAGTTATGGAAAAATTAGCATGCTTAGGTGTTAAACCAGATGCCCAAAGAAATAACGTAAGAGGAAAAGAAACTTTGATAAGTGCTGATAATAGTAAAATTCCAGTTTATATTATTCCAACTAATGAAGAATTAATGATTGCTACTGATACTTATAATTTAGCAAAATAGTAAGGAGTTATTTATTGGAAAATAAAATATATAAATTAATTTCTAAATATGACAATATCGTAATAGCTCGTCATGTTGGACCAGATCCCGATGCTGTTGCATCCCAAATTGCTTTAAGAGATTCAATAAAATTAACTTTTCCTAAAAAAAATGTATATGCAGTTGGAGCATCAGTTTCCCGTTTTAAAAGTTATGGTCATTTAGATAAAATAGATGCAAGTACATTAGAAAATCCTTTGTTAATCGTACTTGATGTACCAAACATTTATCGTATAGATGGAGTAGATTTTAATATCTTTAAAGAAGTAATTAAAATAGATCATCATCCTTATGAAGATAAAATGGGAAAAATCGAAATAGTTGATACAAAAGTTGCTTCTACTTGCGAAATAGTTGCTAGAATAGTATTTAAAACCAAATTAAAAATGGATAAATCAATTGCTAGCAACTTGTTTCTAGGAATGGTAGCTGATTCAGATCGTTTCTTACTACCAACTACATCAAAAAGTACATTTGATACAGCATCAAAATTAGTAAATGATTATAAAATAGACTTAAAAAATCTTTATAATGTTTTATATGAAAGGCCAATTAATGAATTTAAATTTCAGGCTTATTTAGCACTTAATATGACAATAACTGAAAACGGATTTGCCTATATTAAAATAACAAATGAGATGATTAAAGAATTTAATGTTGATTCCGGAACCGCTTCAAATATAGTTAATAACTTTAATTATATTAAAGAAGTTAAAGTATGGGCGTTTGCTAGTTATGATGAAAGACAAGAACTTTACAAAATAAATATTAGATCAAGAGGACCAATTATAAATGAAATTGCTAGTAAATATAATGGAGGAGGACATCCATTAGCATCAGGAGCAAGAGTTAAAAATCCTAATGATATTGATAAATTATTTGCTGAACTAGATGAAGAATGTAAAAAATATCAAGAAAACTAACTAAAAATCTTTATCCGTCAAGCGAACATTCTATAAATTTTTATAAAATACGAATGTTCGCTTGACGGGGGGGTAAACCGAGATATAATTTCACTAGAGTAGGAGTGAAGTTGCTTGGGTAAAAAATTTATAAATATAATTAAAATGATAAAGAATGATAAAAGATTTAAATATACATTAGTTGTTACAATAATGTTATTATTTATATCAATTATAGGTTATTCTTTATCATTTTTTAATAATAATAATTCAGCCTTAGTAGCTAACATAAAAGTAAATGACTTATCATTCAATATGACAACAAATAGTGGTGAATCAGATGATAGAATATTGAGATTACAAGCGGGAAAAACAGAAACATTTAATGTTAAACTAACAAGCCTAAATGGTATTAATGTTAAATATGAATTAAAATATGTAGTATGTTCCGATAGTAAATGTACTACTAGTTCTTCAATTTTGCCAAACAATGTAATAGTTGCTGTTTCACCAATGAAATCAACATATATAAATGGTACAATTACTCCTGGAAAAGATAATATAATTGAAATTGAATTATTAACTCTTAATTCAAGTATCAATGATGTATTCATAAAATTAGATTTAAATGCCGGTTATCAATGGAATGATTTAGCGTTAGATAATCAATTCGAATTATTAACATCAGATAAAAATGAGCCGATTGTAGATATGAATATAATAGCATACGTAGATGGGATTGAATCTACTTTCTATCCTAATTCTTGTAATTATATAGCAAGACTTTATAATGCAGATACTGATGAAGAATTGTCTTCTGATTCACAGGCAACATGCGATAGAAATACAAATATCTGGAAAATAACTGTTTCTGGTTTTATAAAAAATGTGAAAATCAAATTTACATATCTACCTGGTGTACCTGCCTTTACATTTTTAAATAGTGCCGGTGAAAACGCAAATGTTCGAATTGAAAACAAAGACTCAACTGATTGGAAAATATACTTATTAGAAAGTGGAACATTTACCTTTACAGATCAAACACCAAATGTCGATGTCTTCTTAGTTGGTGGAGGAGGCGGTGGAAACGCTTATTGGGATGGTGGAGCAATTGCTGGTGGTGGTGGCGGTGGCTACACAAAGACTGTTCTTAATGTTTCCTTAGGCTATGATTCCTATAGTATAACTATTGGTGTTGGTGGTACTCCGGGAACTACAACAAAAAGTAATTCATGGCATGGAACATCAGGAGGAACAACAACCGCTTTTGGATACACTGTTTCTGGCGGCAATGCTCCAACCGATACTTATAATGGCGGTAATGGAGGTTCTGGTGGTGGATCCGGAAAACCCAATTCAAGCACATCAGGATTTCATGGTACTGCTGGCAAAGGAGGGGTAGATGGCGCAAATGGTGAGGGATCTCACCCGGGAACTGGACAAGGAACAACAACACGTGAATTTAAAGAAACAACCGGCACTTTATATTCTACTGGTGGTAATTCTTCCTCATCTGCAAACGGTGGAAATAATACAGGAAACGGAGGAGGTGGATGTTCCGGTTACTGTACTGGAGGAACAGGAGGTTCTGGGATTGTTGTTATTAGAGCTCATCAAGCAACCGAATAATGCTAAAAAATACGTTTGTTCGCTTGACTTAGTAGCAATTTACGGTATATAATTTCACTAGAGTAGGAGTGAAGTTATTTGAAAGAAAAATTTACGAATACAATTAATATAATAAAAAGTAGCAAAAGATCTAGATATATGTTTATTGCAACAATAATGTTAATATTTATATCTGTAATAGGTTTTTCTTTGTCACTTTTTACTAATAACAATTCAAAACCAATTGCCAATATCAAAGTAAATGGTTTATCATTTAATATTACAACAAATACTGGTGAATCAGATGATAGAATATTAAGATTGCAAGCTGGAAAGAAAGAATCATTTTATATTAAATTAAAAAATTTAAATAATATGAATGTAAAATATGAATTAAAATATTCAGTATGTTCAGATAGTAATTGTACCACTAGTTATTCGACTTTACCAAATAATGTAAGTGTTTTTGTAATGCCTAATAGTGAAGAACATATTAATGGAGAAATTGCAACAGATGAAAGTGATATAGTTGAAATAGAATTATTAACTGTTAATTCAAATAGTGAAGATGTATATATAAAATTAGATTTAAATGCTGGCTATGTTTGGAATGATTTGGCATTAGAAAATCAATTTGAAGTAATATCATCAGAAGAAAGAAATCACAATATTAACATAGATATTTTAGCATACGTTGATGGGATATTAGCAGATGATTATCCAATGTCATGTAACTACGTAACTGAAATTAAAGGGTATAATAGTGAAAATATTGAAGTATCAACTTCTGGATCCAGTGTGGTTTGTGATAGAAATACAAACACTTGGAAAATGATAGTTGATGTACTAGTTAAAAAAGTAGTTATTAATTTTACATATAAGAAAGGAGCACCAGCGTTTACATTTATAAATAAAGGAACAGGCGAAAATGCAAAATTTAGAATTGAAAATGAAGATACAGCAGATTGGAAAATATACTTATTAGAGAGCGGAACTTTAACCTTTACGGATGATAAAATGCCATCAATTGATGTATTCTTAGTTGGCGGCGGTGGCGGCGGCGGCAAAGGATATGACTGGTATGCCGAGGATCCTAGACTTGGAACTAAACACCATGCCCGTGGCGGTGGCGGTGGTGGTGGTGGATATACACTAACACTTACAACCCCATCAATTAATACAGGAACTGAATATTCAATTGTTATAGGAAGTGGAGGAACATCCGGAACCGCTGGAGGAAGCACATCTGCATTTTCAAAAACTGCAGCAGGTGGTGGTGCTGGTGGCACCGCAAATTCTTCAGGTGTAGGAAGTGTTGGAAAAGGTGGATCAAACGGTGGTAATGGTGGAAGTTTAGGAGAAGCTTCAACCATAGCAGCAGGATCAGATGGTACACCAGGTCAAGGAAAAACTACCCGTGAATTTGGTGAAACAACTGGTAAATTATATGCTGGCGGTGGTGGTGGCGGTACTGGCTATAATGGTTATGGCGGTACTTCTACAATAAATGCTGGTGGCCCTGGTGGCGGTGGAAAATCTAGTAACAATGGTGAAGCAAATACTGGTGGCGGCGGCGGAGGAAGTGCTGATGGAAAGACTAATGGCGCTTCTGGTGGCTCAGGAATAGTAGTTATTAAAGCTCACAATTAAAATACTTGATATTAAAATATAGACAAAATAATTTAAAAATCACTAAATATAACAAGTGATTTTTTTGAATTTGATGATTAATATTTCAAATAATTAACTAAAATTATTTGCTTTAATCAACTTAAATGATATACTTGATTATAGTGGAGAAAAAGTATATGAAAAATAAAAAATTGTTAATATCATCATGTATATTTGTTTTATTATTTGCTGTAACATTTGCAATTTTATTTTTAACTTACAGTGTAGATGATTTATTATTGTGCTTAAAAATGATTAAAAGTACTTCTTATCTAATTATAGGAATTGCTATAATTATATTTTTCACTTTAGAAGCAATCTATTTTAAAATAATTTTTAAATCATTAGATGAGAACATATCATTTATAAGATGTATGCATTATTCCTTTGTTGAATTCTTCTTTAGTGGAATTACACCAAGTTCTACTGGTGGACAACCAGTTCAACTTTATTATATGAATAAAGATAAAATCCCTATGAAAAAAAGTATGATAGCTTTAATTCTAAATACGATTCTATTTAAATTATTCTTTGTTGTAACCGGAATATTAATAATCATATTTAAATTTAATTATATTTCTATGAGTAAAACTGTTGTTAAAGTTTTATTCTTCATTGGTTTAACTTATGATGTAGTAGCAATTATATTCTGTCTATTGCTAATGTATAATCAAAAATTAATAAGTAAAATATTAACATTTTTTTACAAAATATATAATAAAATCACAAACAAAAATATAGATTATAAAACTAAAATTAAAGATATTACAGAATCATACGTTGAAGAAGCAAACTACATTAAAAATAATGTTGGATGTTTAATATTATCAACTATCTTAGTTTTTTTGCAACGTACTATTATTTTTTCAATAATTTACATTATCTATATAAGTATTAATTCTAATCCAGTATTAAATTATTTTGATATAGTAATGTTACAAATATTTGTTCAACAGTCATTAGAAGTAACACTTCTTCCAGGACAGGCTGGTGTAGGTGAATATATAACCGGATTATTATATACCAAAATATTTGACCATTTTCAAGTTCAGGGTATGATGTTAAATCGATTATTCATGTTCTATTTACCACTTCTTATCTCATTTGCCTCAGTAATGATTGGAATTAGAACATTATATAATAAACCAAATATTAAGGAAACGGAGAAATAAATTATGAGTAGTATTAACGATTATATTAAATGGAGAGGAGACCTTAAATTTTCTAGTGGACACAAATTTAATGAATTAGACAGTTTAATATTAGCTAGATTTTCTTATTTGCTATTTCATAAAATTGAGATGAATAAAGTAGAAACAATTGAATCAATCTCTAAAAAAATGGCTCATTTTAAAAATAATGAATTCCTATTTAATGGTGATAAGGAAATGATCACTCTTCTAGGAAAATCACGTCGATTCAAAGATTTAAAAGTAACTGATTACGTTAGAAATAACAGTAAAAAAGAAGAACAACAATTTAGTGCTTTAGTTATCCATATTTCTAAAAAGTCATTATACATATCTTTTGTTGGAACTGATGAAAACCTTTATGGTTGGAAAGAAGACTTTAATATGGCTTTTATGGATGAAGTTCCTTGTCAAAAATTAGGTACATCTTATTTAACTCAAATTGCCCAAAAATATTGGTATAAAAAAATTAGAATAGGTGGCCATTCCAAAGGAGGAAATATTGCACTTTATTCCGCTTTAACTGCTAATAAAAACATTCAAAAAAGAATTATAAAAGTTTATAACTATGATGGACCTGGTTTAAATGAATCAATTTATAGCAAACATAATAATAAAAATATAATAAACAAAATGGAAACATATCTTCCTCAAGATTCAATTGTAGGTGCCTTATTTGAACATAAAGAAAAAATAACAACAGTTAAAAGCAATCAAACCTTTTTATTAGAACACGATATATTTTCATGGGAAGTATTAAAAGATGACTTAGTTTTATCTACTGTTAAATTTAATAAAAGTGCTGGCTTAGATAAAGCAATTAAGGATTATTTTGCTAACACTACTAAAGAAGAAAGAAAAATAGTAGTAGATACATTTTATGATATCCTAGAAACATCTAAAATTGAAAGTACTTATGATTTATTTAAAAAATATCCTATCATATTACCAAAAATGCTTTTAAAATATAAAAGTTTATCTAAAACAGATAGAACAAAAATTCTTTTATTAATAAATGCTATAATAAAAACATATTTAACTAAAAATAAAAAAGTAAATTAATATGAATATAGAATACGAATTATTTAAAAAGTCCACTTTTAACTATCCTAATTTAATTAAATATGGCTTTATTAAAGAATTAAATGGTTATAAATATGAAAAAAATATTTTAAATAGCAATTTTAAAATAATAATAAATGTTAAAGATAATAAATTAACAAGTAAAATAATAGATTTAAATTTTAATGATGAATATTTAAATTTTAAAGTAGATTTTAATTTAAGTATAAATAATAAAATTAAAGAAGAATATGAATTAATTTTAAGAGATATTAAAGAAAAGTGTACAACACAATCTAATTTTATATTTAAACAGTCTAATGATATTTGTAATTATATTTATAAAAAATATAAAGTAAAACCAGAATTTCTTTGGGATACAAGTCCTGATAATGGAGTATTTAGAAATAAATATAATAAGAAATGGTTTGGAATTATTCTAAATGTATCAAAAAATAAATTAGATTCAAACTATAAACAAGAAGAAGTTGAAGTAATAAATATTAAATTAAATGAAACTATGATAAACGAATTACTTAAAGAAAAAGGTTTTTTCAAAGCATATCATATGAATAAAAAAAGTTGGATAAGTATTATTTTAGATTCAAGTTTAGACAATGAAATAATTTATTCTTTAATAGATCAAAGTTATGATATCGTAAATAAAAAATAATAATTTGAATATAATTAAATGGTAAATAATATGTTAAGTAAAAGTCTAACAAGTGTAAACTTATATTTACATAATAATTCCATTGTGGTTATAATTATCAAAAGAGGTGTGAATTTATGCTAATATTAGCAAAATCATTATTAGGTTTAATGTTAGGATTTGTATTATCACTTATATTATCTGTTATTACAATACCTTTATTAAAAAAATTACATATTGGACAAAGTGTAAGTCATACAATAAATGAAAGACATTTAAAAAAAGAAGGAACTCCTACAATGGGAGGAATAATCTTTATATTAACTACTTTGATTATAATGATTGTTCTTTATCTAAGAGGAAGTATAGAGTATAGTTATAATTTAATCATACTAATAATTACATTCTTATCTTATGCCTTGCTTGGATTTATTGATGATTTCTTAAAAGTAAGATATCACAACAATAAAGGAATACCAACACTAGTTAAGTTGCTTTTTCAAACCATAATCGCTATTATATTTTATGTAATATTTAGAAAAAATGGCGGAACACCAACCATTGAAATAACATTCCTACGTACATCTATTAATTTGGGGTGGGCATATGGATTATTTATTTTACTTGTATTAGTAGGTACAAGCAATGCAGTTAATATTACCGATGGATTAGATGGACTTGCTGGAGGATTATCAGTTATTACTTTTCTAGCATATGGAGTTATAACTTGGGGAACAACATGGTTAACAGGTTATCAAGATATTGCCATATTCTCATTTGTTCTAACTGGAGCAATAATGGGATTCTTAGTCTTTAACTCATATCCTGCAAGAGTATTCATGGGAGATACCGGTTCCTTAGCGTTAGGTGCTGCTCTTGCAACAATTGCAATACTTACAAGACATGAAATTTCATTAATATTAATTGGTGGTGTATTTGTAGTTGAAACATTATCAAGTTTAATTCAAATTATCGCTATCAGAAAATTTCATAAAAAAGTATTTAAAAAAGCCCCATTACATCATCACTTTGAAGAATTAGGCTGGGAAGAAATAGACATAGTTAAGTTGTTTTGGACTATTGGATTCTTATTATCAATGATAGGTGTAATATATGGAGTTTGGTTATAAAATTTAAAATATCTGGAACCAGATGTTTTTTTCTGCATTTAAAATTATTATATGTTATACTTATATAGTAGAGTATGGAGTTGAATTATATGGAAAACGAAAATCAAAATAAGATAAATGAAAATAATTTAGAAAGTATCTCAGATTTTAATATTGCTTTTGGACCAGATAATAGTGTTTCAAATACTGAAGAAGAAATTGAAGTATTGCCAGATTTTAATAATACAAATTTATCAAATCCTAGCATTGTTCAAGAAGACAATCAAAATTTATCTAATAATTTGGAAAATAATCAAGAACAAAGTAGTGTTGAAACGCTAGAAGAAAATCAAGTTCCACAAAGTATTAACACTAATCTAGAAACCCAAAATAACAATGAAATAACATTCCAAGATAATAATTCACAAAACGCAAGCACAAATGAAGTGTCAATATCAAATAATCTAAATATGGATATTTCTAACAAAAACCAAGATGATGATTTACTTAAATCATTTATTGGAAATAATTATGAAAAAATAACTACTAAAAAATTTAATTTTGCTGGCTTATTTTTTGGTGCTTTATATATGTTTTATCGAAAAATGTATATATATGCTCTTTTAATTTATATAATTAATTTTATCATTTTAAAAATTATTAAATTGCCAATCCTTAATTTAATAATTAATTTAATTATTAATATACTTATAGGATTATTTATAAATACTTTATATATTAAGTTTGCTAATCAAAAAATAAATAAGATAAAGAATAAAAATAACACAAAAAGTAATGAAGAAATAAAAAGTATTTGTATTCAAAAAGGTGGAACTAGTGTTGGATATATATTCTTAGGATTCATATCTGAAATATTATTATCAATTTTTTTATCAGTCATAATGATGCTATTTGGACTAAGTACAAATTTAAGCAAAATAATTAAAATACCGAAATTAAGTGATCCTAACGTTCCCATAGAAAACAAGAATGACAGTAAGTTAGTAGAAGATATCGAAATTAATGGTTATTTGTGTAGTGAATCTAATTGTTCGATTACAGTTGATGAAAATAATAATGATGTTGAATATAAATTAAAAACTAATAATAATACTTTACTTGTTGCATTAAAAGATTATGAAGATTACGTTAAAATAAACATTTATTATGTTGAAAAAGATAATAATAAATATGTTGTTGATTATAAAATATATTCAAAATTAACCAATGAAGAAATAAGTAATGAAATAGATGAAAATAAACTAAGAGATACTTTAGGTATATATTCAGAAGGCAAACATACAGATACATTAACATTAGTTAAAAAAGGATCTTTAGGTGTTGGATATAAAAATGGAGAATCATATTCATATATAACTTATACTTTTAAAAATAAATTAAATAATGAAGTAGAAATACAAGAAAAAAATCCAGCAAATATCAATCATTTAATTGAAGGAAATAATTATAATGTAACATTTGAAGTTCAAAAAGGGACGTTTGATTATGAATTTTATATTATAAAAATTGAACAATAATGTTTAAGAAGAGGTATGATTATGAAAAATAATAAAAAAATAAAATCTTTTCCAACATTAAACTATTTTATATTATTTTTATTCACATTTTTAACATTAAAACCGACCACAACTTTAGCACTATCTAACTCTTCTAAATTGAAAAATATAAATGAAATATCCTCTATTAAGATAGATAATTCTTTTAAAGATGTTCAATTACAAATGAATAATGATAATTATAATATTCATATAATTAATACAATAGATACAAAACAAACTCTTATTATAAATTCAAATAACAAATTAAATATTAAAAATACATTATATTATGCAATTCCATTTTCATTTTTAATTATTTCAATAATTATATGGTATTTATACGGTAAACAAGAAAAACCTATTGAAACTCCAGAATTTTATCCGCCCGAAAATTTAAATAGTTTAGAAATAGGATATATTTACAAAGGAAGAGCAGAGGATGTCGATATTCTTTCTTTACTCGTGTATTTAGCAAATAAAGGATATATCAAAATAAGTGAAATAATTGAAAAAAAGTTGTATTTTTTACCAAAAGGATTAAAAATAACTAAATTAAAAGATTATGATGGCAACAACATTAATGAAAAGGCATTTTTAGAAGGATTATTTGATAATCAATATGTTATCAATAATGAAGTTACCACATCAGATTTATATAATAAATTTTATAAAACAATTGATAAAATAAAAACAAATATTAATACAATGGATAATAAATATAATATTTATGAAATAGAATCATTAAATAAAAAGAAATATATAGTAATAATGATGATTTTAACTTATTTATTAATTAGTATACCAGTAATTTATGATAAATTTAGTCCCATATTTGCTACTTTAGTTTTTCCACCAATTGGCTTATTTGTAATGCTCCATTGTCTTTTTGGTTATACTAAAACAATATATATAAATGGAATTCCGAAACGTTCAAAAAAACTTACAAAAATATTTGGAGTGGTGTATGGAATATGTTTTGGTGGAATAATATGGTATTTCGAAATTTTTCGTTCATTATTAAATAATTATCCCTTATTAGTAGGATATTTTTGGGGATTATTATGTATCCTTGGTATGTATTTTTGTTTTAAAAATTTATCAAAAAGAACAAAATATGGATTAGAAATGCTAGGTAAAATTAAAGGATTTAAAAACTTTTTAGCAACAGCTGAAAAAGATAGATTAGAAGCATTGGTTAATCAAAATCCAACTTATTTTTATGATATATTGCCATTTATGTATGTTTTAGGTATTTCAAATAAATGGATTGAGCAGATAGAAGATATAACTTTAAAAGAAATAAATTCAGATTAACAATCATTTTTAATTATCAAATATTAAGGAAGTGATTAAAATAAAAAATATTATTTGTCCAAATTGTGGTCAAGAAAATTCAAATACAAATATAAAATGTACTAAATGTGGAGCAGAAATTAATTCTATAAATGATTCACTAACAATTAAAGAAGATCCAAAAGATAAAGAAAAAGCAAAGAAAGCAATTATTATAATAGGTGATATGGTGCCACTTATTTCTGCACTTCCATTCATTGTATTTGGATTAATTGCAGCCGTATTAACAACAAATATGAATCATGAAAGAAATAAAGCCCCAGATAATTATTTAACAACAACAGGGTATTTATTGAGCACAAGTTGTTCCGATAATAATTCATGTTCAGCAACCTATACTTATACAATAAACGATATAACATATAGTAAATCTCCAAATATACAAGCAAATAAAAGTAGTTTTCCGAAAAAAACGGAAGTTAAATATGATCAAAATAATCCATCAAATAGTGTGGTGCAATATTCCTCATGGACAGAATATTATGTTACTTATATGAGTATTATTTCAGGCATAATAGTATTTGTAATAGAATATCATACTACAAGTAAGAAATATCATGAGTGTGCAGTAGATTACTATTAATGATTAAACGATATTATTAAGAATTTTGTAATATAAATTTAAAGAAATAATTTAAAAATATAGACATAAAAAGCGTCTATATTTTTTAAAACAACAAAAAGTGGGTGCAAAAAGGTGTAAATTAAAACAAAAAGTGGGTGCAAAAAGGTGTAAAAAATATAAAAAACACCAATCAAGGTGTTTTAATTTGGTTATATAATTCTTCTAATTCATTATTATTAATCTGACTAAACTTATTATTTAAAATACTTTCTTTAATATTTAAATTCTTAATATATTCTTTAGCCTCTCTTTTAGTTAAATTTTTAACTATAATTAAAGATTCTAATAAAGCATTTTTAACCAACTTATCATTTAATTTATACATATTTTTAAATATTAACTCTTTTTCGGAGTTATCATTTTTAAATTCTAATTTAATAAGTGAAGATACAACTCTTGGTTTAGGATTAAAACTATCTGGCATAATATCAAAATATTTAGTAATCTTAAAATAAATATTAGTTAACAAACTTAAATTAGTAATTTTATTACCTAACACATTATCACAATATTTCTTTCCCATAATCATATAAAGTTCTTTAAAATCTTCATTAATAATTTTATATATAAATGGTTCAATTATACTATAAGGAAGAGAAGTTATAATTTTATCTACTTTAGGAAAATTAACATTTAAACAACTATCATACATAACTTGAATATTATCTATTTTATCAAGATAAGGTTTTAATCTAATATCCTTTTCAATTACATATAATTTTTTAACTTTTGGAGCAATTAATTTAGTTAAAGTTCCTATCCCAGGCCCTATCTCTAGCACAATATCATCTTCGGATAAATTACAAATATTTATAAAACTATTAATAATATCTTTATCTATTAAAAAATGTTGATCTAATTCATTTGGATTATTTACAAACATTTATGTCACCTCACTAACATTTTAACAAATAAGTAGTTTAATATCTATTAATTATTATTCGAAATATTAACAATTATGGTAATCCCCACTATAACAATGAGTAAAGAAAATTCCGATATTAATTAATGATGACCTAATTTTTTAATAATTTATTAGTAAAGTTTTGCCAAAAAGATTTAAGTAACATATAAATTATAAACTTTTTATTTTTCATTACTAATATTAAGAATTATACCAACACTTACCATACTAACAAGTAAAGAAGATCCTCCATAACTTATAAATGGAAGCGTAACCCCAGTAACAGGAACAAGACCAATAACAACACATATATTTAAAGCCGTTTGAAGCATTATTCCGATAATTAATCCAAATGATAAATATTTACCAAATAAATCTTTACTTACCAAACTTACCTTTAAAGAGCTAGAAAATAATACTAAAAACAATATTGCTAAAATAATTATTCCAAGTATTCCTAGTTCCTCTGATATAATTGCAAAGATAAAGTCAGTTTGAGGCTCTGGCAAATAAAAATGTTTTTGAATCGAATTACCAAGACCTCTACCGAATAATCCAGACGGGCTAATAGCATATAAACTCTGAATAATTTGAAATCCTGAACCAAGTGGATCTGTCCACGGATTAATAAAAGATATAATTCTAGCCATTCGGTATGGTGCCATTATAATTAATACAACTATTCCACAAATTCCCAGTACTATTAAATATCCAAAAAAAGATAATTTAATATTAGATGCAAATAGCATTACAAATAAAGTAGCAACTATAACCATACCAGTTCCAAAATCAGGCTCTAACATAATTAATCCAAAAAACGAAAATATAATTGTTAAAATAGGAAGTACCCCTTTTTTTATTGATTTAACTTCTTTTTCATTATTAGATAAATATTTAGAAACAAATATAATTAAAGATAATTTAGCAACTTCTGATGGTTGAAAACCAAAAGAACCAATTCCAAACCAACTTCTAGATCCATTTCTAACTTGACCAATCCCTGGTATTAAAACAAGCACTAATAAAATAAAAGATATCAGCAATATTTTATTACTATATTTTAAATACAACTTATAATCTATTTTAGATACAATATACATTGCAATTAATCCTACTAAAAAGAATAATCCCTGATGTTTAAAATAATATAAAGAATCATTAAATTTATATTCTGCCCATATAGTTGAAGAAGAATAAACCATTAATAATCCAAACAAACATATTAAAATACAAGATATTATAATTTTATATTTATTTTTAATATTTATCACCTATATAACTATATTTTTCATCTAAACAAAATATATTTAATTAATGGAAGTATTTTATCATTACTAAATTTTTTAATCTCTTCTAACATATAAACTTTTAAGTATTATAATATAAAACCTTATCGTCTAGTAATAATATCATTATTATAGGGCAGTAGTTATTTTTCTTTACAATTTTATAGATAACAACTCAATTTTATTATATAATTATAATGGTAAAGGAGAATAAAAGTGAGAGTAATAATAACTGCTGGAGGTACAGGTGGACATATATATCCTGCAATATCAATAATTAATAAAATAAAAGAAAAAGAAAGTGATAGTAAATTTTTATATATCGGAACTCATAATCGTATGGAAAAGGACATAGTTCCATCTTTAGGTTATGATTATAAATCTATTGAAATTTATGGTTTTAGTAAAAAAAATATTAAATTAGATTTTAAAAATGTAGGCTTAATATATAAAGCTTATAAAGAATGCTTAAAAATAATTAAAGAATTTAAACCAGATATAGTTATTGGTGTAGGAGGTTATGTAACATTTCCAGTTATAATGGCTGCCCATAAATTAAAAATAAAAACATTTTTACATGAACAAAATGCTATTCCTGGTAAAAGTAATAAATTCTTAATAAAATATGCTGACAAAATTGGTATTAGTTTTGAAGAAAGCAGTAAATATTTTCCTAAAGATAAATGGATTTTAACAGGTAATCCTTGTTCAGAAAATGCTTTAAACATTAAAACAACATCACGTACTAAATATGGTTTAACTTACGATAAAAAAAGTATTCTTATAGTTCAAGGATCATTAGGATCAGAAGTAATTAATAATAAAATGTTAGATTTTCTAAAATCAATTGATGATAAAAATTATGAAGTATTATATGTAACAGGTAAAAATTATTATGATTCATTTAGTAAAAATAAATTTAGTAAAAATGTTAAAATAGTCCCATTTGTAGAAAATCTTAGCTCATTACTTAAAGATATTGATCTAATCATTACTAGAGCAGGAGCTAGCACTATTGCAGAAATAACTGCAATCGGTTTACCAGCTATTCTTATTCCAAGTCCATATGTTGCTAATAATCATCAGTATTACAATGCTTTATCCTTAAAGAACTCTAATGCATCAACCCTAATAGAACAAAAAGATTTAAATAAAGATATTTTAATTAAAACAATTGATGAAATTTTAGATAACAAAGATTTATATAATACCTATCATAATAATCTATTAAAATTAAGTATTTCAAATAGTAGCACAATTATATATGAAAGTATAAAAAAGTTGATAAATGAAGAAAAATAAAAAAAAGAAAAAATTAAATATTATAAAATTACTTGTTTTCATCTTAATATTTTATATAATTATTTATTCAATATATAGTTTATTTAATATGAAAATAAGAAATATTGTTATAAAAGGAAATACTTATTTAAAAGATTATGAAATAATAGAACAAGCAAATATTAAAGATTATCCACCAATGCTAACATTAAACAAAAATAAAACTATTAATAAATTAAAGGAATTAGATCTAATAAGCGATGCAACAATAAAAAAATCTTTTGATTTTACTTTAACTATAGAAATAGTGGAAAAGAAAATAATATTAGAATACGATAATAATTATTATTTAAGTGATGGAAGTAAAATAAAAGGTAGTTACTTAGGAACACCTACACTAGTAAATTATGTACCAGAAGGAACATTAAAAAAATTTCTTAATGAGATGGGAAAGCTAGACTATGATATAATAAATTCTATAAGTGAAATTGAATATTCACCAACTAAAAACAGTGATGGCAATATAACTGATGAAGACATATTTATTTTTAAAATGAATGATGGTATGATAGTATACATATCTACCGATAAATTAGATATAATGAACAAATATCAAAAGATATATGCTAGTTTAGGAGATAAAAAAGGAATTCTTCACTTAGATAAAGGAAATTATTTGGAGGTGCAATAATGAATATTAATTATAATGAAGAAATGAAAAAAATAATTAAAGAATTAAATGGCAATAACAAATTATTATTACATTCTTGTTGTGGACCATGTTCAACTGCTGTAATTGAAAGACTAAAAGATTATTTTGATATAACAATTCTTTATTATAATCCAAATATTGAACCTTACGAAGAATATTTAAAAAGAAAAAATGAACAAATAAGATTATTAAGTGAATTGAATATTAAACATATGGATATAGATTACTTAAATGAAGAATATCGTAACAAAGTTATTGGTTATGAAAAAGAACCAGAAAATGGTGCCAGATGTCATATTTGTTATAGATTAAGATTAGAAAAAACTGCTAAGTTAGCAAAAGAAAATAATTTTGATTATTTTGCAACTACTTTAACAGTAAGTCCATATAAAAACGCTAAAGTAATTAATGAAATAGGTCTTAATTTACAAAATAAATATAATATCAAATATTTACTATCAGATTTTAAAAAAGAAGATGGTTATAAAAGAAGTATTGAATTATCTAAAAAATACGAATTATATAGACAAGATTATTGTGGATGTTTATTCAGTAAGGAGAGAAATGTAGATGAATAAAAAATAATTGGATAAATATTTAAGGAGGGTTAATGATTGAATTAAAAGTTGATAATCAAATTATAAATTATGTTAAAATAGCAGATGAGGATTATATTTCCTTAACAGATATGCTTAAATCAAAAGATGGAGAATTTTTTATATCAGATTGGTTAAGAAATAGAAATACTATAGAATTTCTAGGCATATGGGAAGAAATTCATAATCCTAATTTTAATTATGGCGAATTCGCCATAATTAAAAGTTATGCTGGATTAAACAGTTATAAAATTAGTGTTAAAGAATGGGTAGCTAAAACAAATGCAATTGGTATTATTTCAAAAGCAGGAAGATATGGTGGAACATATGCACATAAAGATATAGCGTTTGAATTTGGAATGTGGATTAGTCCAAAATTTAAATTGTTATTAATAAAAGAATTTGAAAAATTAAAACAATTAGAGCAAAAACAATTAGGCTGGAATGCAAAACGAGAACTTTCAAAAATTAATTATAGGATTCATACAGATGCAATAAAAAAGAATTTAATTCCATCAAAGTTAACTAAAGAACAAATAAATATTGTTTACGCGGAAGAAGCGGATGTTTTAAATATGGCACTATTTGGAAAATTTGAATTCTGTCTTTATAAATAACGGCTTAAATCAGTCAGAAAGATTAAAAAGACTTAATTTAATTGCTATCTCGCAAATGAAAATATTATCAGAAGCAAATATTAAATATCTAAATAAATAATTAAAGGAGAAAAAAGTAGATGAATAAAAAAGGTTTTACATTAGTAGAAGTATTAGCTGTATTAGTTATTTTATCGTTACTGCTTATATTAACTATTCCTAGTATTAGAGATGCACTAACTAATGGAAAAAATAAAATTAATGAAATAAATAAAAAACAAATAGAAGATGCTGCCAAAATAATAGTTGATGAAGTAATATACTGTAATATGACGGAGATTGCTAAAGATGCTTTAAAAGATGAAACATCAGATGAAATATCATGTAGTATTGCTAAAACAAAATTAGTAAATGGTGTTAATATTGATGTGTCAAAACTTAATTTAGATGATAAATCAAGTAAATGTAGTGGAACTATAAATGTTAAAATAAATAGTGAAACATATAAAGAAACAATAGATATGAAAAATGTAATATGTAAATAAGGTGAGGTTATGGGACTATTTAATAAATTTAAAGAAATATTTAAAAAAGAAGATAAAAAAGATATCGAATTATATGATAAAGGTTTAGAAAAAACAAGAAAAGAATTTGTTTCTAATTTAAGCTTTTTAGGACACAAATATACAAAAGTTAATGATGAATATTTTGACGAATTAGAAAGTATTTTAATTAAAGCCGACATTGGAGTTAATACAACTTACAAATTCTTAGATAAATTAAAGAAAAGAGTTAAAGAAGAAAAAATAGAAGATGCGAGTGTTTTAAGAGAAATAATTATTGATGAACTATTTATGATCTATGTAGATGGAGATTCACTAACTGATAAAATTAATATTCAAAAAGAAGGCCCAACTGTTATATTAATGGTTGGTGTTAATGGAGTAGGAAAGACAACAACTATTGGTAAACTTGCTAATATCTATCACAATCAAGGACATAAAGTAATGTTAATTGGTGCTGACACCTTTAGAGCTGGGGCTGTTCCTCAATTAGAAGAATGGGCTAAAAGAACTAATTCATGTTTTTGTGGAAAAGAAAACGTTGATCCATCAAGTGTTATTTACGACGGTTTAGAAAAAGCCTTAAAAGAAAATTGTGATTTAATTTTAATAGATACAGCAGGTAGATTACAAAATAAAGTTAATTTAATGAACGAACTTGAAAAAGTTAATAAAGTAATTGGTAAAATTATTCCTAATGCACCACATGAAACCCTTCTAGTAATAGATGCAACAACCGGTCAAAATGGAATTAGCCAAGCTGAAAGCTTTAAAGAAATAACTAATATAACAGGGATAGTGTTAACTAAATTAGATGGAACAGCCAAAGGTGGTATAGTGTTAGCTATAAAAGAAGAAGTTAAATTACCAGTAAAATTTATTGGTTTAGGTGAAGGTATTAACGATTTAAAATCATTTGACATAGAAGAATATATCTATGGCTTATTAAAGGATTTGATGTAATGGATAATATAATTTATTATAATAGTTTATTTGATTATTATGGAGAATTATTAACCCCAACTCAAATAAATTATTTTAAAGCCTATTATTATGATAATCTTTCATTAAGTGAAATATCTGATGAATATAATGTTTCCCGAAACGCTATAAGTAAAACATTAAAAGAAGTAAAAGATAAATTAGATTATTATGAATCAAAATTACATTTACACCAAAATAAAGAAACAATCACAAATTTATTAACAGAACAAGAAGTAAATAAAATAATTGATTACATTTAAAGGTTATAATATATAATCTTTTTTCTTTTAATTATTAGCGAACAATGATTTGACCTTTTCTAAATTAAATGCTATAATACATGACAGTTTATGGGGGATAATATGAAAAAAGAAATAGATATAAAATTAAAATATCAAATTGAAGAATATTATGATAATACACCATTTATTCCATTAAGTAAGGAAAAATACGTTGAATATATTAATGGTTTAATTAAAAAAGTACAAATAAAAGACAATAACGATTTAATTGATAAAATTAAAAATTATACATTATCGCTTATAATGAATAGTAGTAACTATTTAGATTTTGTTGACTATTATATTAATCAAAATTACAGCCTTACTTTAAATTTAAATAAAATACTAGATTATTTTAAAGATTTAGAAGAAATTTTTGATAATTGTAAAGAAATGATTGATATTAATGAGTTAATTAATTTATTAAAAAATAATAAAAAAATATATTCTTTAACAGAAGTTGCTTTTAAATATTATGAAAAAAATATTATAAACAATCGAATTAATGATTCAACAGATTGTAGAATATTAATATCATTCATTGAAGCATATTGCCTAATTAACAATATTGAAATTAAAGAAGAGAATATTTTAAATTATGATAACGATATTATAAATTATGATACAGATGCTCTAGAGAATTATTTAAGAAATATAAAAAGATATAAAGTATTAAATCGTGATGAAGAAAGAGAATTAATAACCAGAGCTAAACAAGGTGATGATTTAGCAAAAGATCAAATTATTTGTTGCAACATAAGATTAGTTGCAAGTATAGTCTTAAAACATTATCGCCATAGAGAAATTCCAGAATTAGATTTAATTCAAGAAGGAACATTTGGTTTAATAAAAGCTTTAGAGAAATATGATTTAAATACTAACTATAAATTTTCAACTTATGCCTATTCATGGATTAAACAATTTATTGATAGATTTTTATTAACAAAAGGAAGAAATATATATATACCTATTAAAATGCAAGAAAAAATAAAAGAATATAGAAAAAAAGAATTAGAATTTGAAAATAAATATAAAAGAAAACCAACATGTGAAGAAATATCTAATATAACTGGATATGATCAAAGTACTATTCAATTAATTGAAGCAAATTTAAGTGATTCTATAAGTTATGATGCTCAAATAAATACGGATGAAGATAATTCATTTTTAGATTTAATACCAGATAAAAATAAAACCCCAGATGAAATCTATTTAGAAAAATCACAAAAACAAATATTATTTAAAGCTATATATGAAGCAGGTTTAACAGCAAGGGAGAAAGATGTAATTCAAAGGAGATTTGGTTTTAATGGTAAAATCCAAACTTTAGAAAGTATAGGAAATATATATGGTCTTTCTAGAGAAAGAGTAAGAATTATCGAAAAAAATGCTTTAACAAAATTACAAAAATATTTTAAAAAATATGTATGGCAAGAAGATAATAATAATTTATATTTAAGAAACATATATAGTTATTTTAAAGATTATCAAGAAATTGAAGTTAACTATGCAATAAGTATTTTGCCAGAAGAATATAAAAATATAATATATTTTAAATTTGGTAAAGATTTAAAACATTACAATAGACTATTAAGTATGGACAAAGAAAGAAAATTTTATAATGAAATATTACCTAAAATAACAGAAATTTTAGAAAGACTATATCCTCATAATAAAATTAAACCTAATAATAAAGTTAATTCCAAAACATTCGAAATATTATTAAATCTTTTTGAAATGTATCCTTTTAATGAATTAATAACTGAAATATCATATGATAGATTATTAATTGGTTTATTAGAGTCAGGATATGTAGATGGTATAAAATATACTGATGAAACAGTTGCCAATTTTTTAGGTATAGACAAAGCCGAGGTCTATATTTTAAATATCGAATTTAAAAAGAGAGTGTATACCAATAGCTTATTATCAGATATAATTGAAAATAGAGATAAATATCTTGAACAAGCAAAAGAAAGTTCTACAAATAATTTAACTAAAAGACAATAATTTATTACTTTAATCATATATTTCGACAAATAATATCAAAATAATTAAATATAATAATAATAGATATTAAAGGAGAAATACATGAATACATTTACAATCTTTTTTATAGGACTAATAATAGGTGGCTTATTAGGTATAACCTTAATGTGTATATTACAAATTAATAGAGAAAATTATTAAGTAGAATAGAGAAATCTATTCTTTTTTTGTTTGTGATTAATAAAAAATCATACATTTATGCAAATTTGTGGCAATTCGTTGTACAAAATTCTAATTTTTGCTATAATTATCACAGTACTTAAACAAAGGAAATAAGAGAGTGTGCGTTGTATGAATAATGATATAAACAATATAAGTATTAATGATATTTCTGAAAGTAGTTTAAATTTTTCTAAAGTAAAAAAATATTCTTATTTAATAACTAAAAGATTACTCGATATAATCTTATCTTTATTTGGAATTTTATTTTTAATCCCATTATCTATAATCATTAAAATATCATATATTCTAAATAAAGACTATTCTTCAATATTTTACACTCAAACCAGAATCGGTAAAAATGGTAAAGAATTTAAATTATATAAATTTAGAAGTATGATACCTAATGCGGATGAAGTACTAAAAGAATTATTAAAAAAAGAACCATATAAAAGTGAATGGAAAAAAGCTCAAAAATTATCAAACGATCCAAGAATAACTAAAATTGGTAATATTTTAAGAAAGACTTCATTAGATGAGTTACCCCAATTAATATCAATAATTAAAGGGGATATGTCATTTATTGGCCCTAGACCATTAGTTAGAGGAGAATTAGATGCTCATAGTGGAAATCATAAAATTTATGAAAGTGTTAAACCAGGATTATCAGGCTGGTGGGCTTGTAATGGAAGATCTAATTTAACCTACGAAGAAAGATTAGAACTAGAATATTATTACTGTAATAATGCTTCACTATTATTAGATATCAAATGTGTTTTTAAAACTATTAAAGTTGTACTTTTAAAAAAAGGTGCAGAGTAGGGAATGAGGTATAAAAGATATGGTAAATAAAGTCGGGAATCCATTATTCAGTGTCATTATTCCGGTTTACAATTGTGAAAAATATTTATATAAATGTTTAGATTCATTATTGTTTCAAAAATATAATAATTATGAATTAATAATTATTAATGATGGTTCTACAGATAATACCTTAAAAATTATAAATAAATATAATATTAAGTTTAATAATATAATCAAAATTATTACTAAAAATAATGAGGGAGTTTCTGCAGCAAGAAATGACGGAATGAGAATTGCAAAGGGAAAATATATAACATTTATTGATTGTGATGATTATGTTTCAGCAGATTATTTTATTAATTTGGAACATATAATAAAAAAAAATAAAGACATTGATTTATATAATTTCGGATTTTTTTCCGAAGTTGAAAATAAACACGGTAAAATAATTTCTCAGGATATAATTAATTATAAAGAAGTATTATATAATTCTAGAAAAGACATCCAAAAAAACTTAATTTCATTGTATGATAGCACAATGCTATATAATCCAGTAAATAAAATATATAAAAGAAACATTATAGAAAAATTTCAAATAAAATTCCCCGATTACAATTGGGGAGAAGATGTTGAATTTAATCGATTATATTTAAATAATATAAACTCATTTTATAATTCTGATATATGCTTATATCACTATGTAAGAGAAAGAAGTAATTCAATTACAAAAAAATATAAAAAAGATTTATTTAAAATAAGAAAAAAGGAATTTTTTGAATTTAATCAATATTTTGAAAAGTGGAAAATAAATAAAAATGATTATTATGAATTTTCTTGTAGGAGATATATAGAAAGAATCCTTGGTTGTATTGAAAATGAATTTTGTTCTAGTTCAAAGTTTAAAACTAAATATTTAAATATCAAACTTATGATAAATGATGAAGTTACTAGAGAAGCATTAAATAATACTGTTCCAAAAAGTAAAAAAATTAAAATTATGCTCATACCATTAAAATACAAACTAACACTCACGACATATATTATGGGAATGCTTATTCACAAAATAAAAAAATTTTCACCATCTTTATTTAATAAATTAAAAAACAAAAGATAGTAAATTGAAGGTAGGAATAATTATGTTAATTTATTTTATTATTTTACTTATAATAGTATTACTAGGCTTGATTTTAAAACCAAATTTTGCAAGCAATAATACCAACAAAAAAATTTTTATTATAATTACATTTATTTTATTGTTTTGTGTATCTGGATTTAGAAATAAAAATGTTGGTGTTGATACTCTACAATATTATAATGCTTTTAAAAGAATATCATTAATTGATATTTCAAATTTTAATGCTTTTAGATATGAGTATGGATTTACTTTTTTATGTTGGATTTTATCAAAAATAAGTAATAATCCTCAAATATTGCTAATAGTAACATCTTTTTTTATAAACTATAGTATTTTAAGATTTATATATAAGCATTCAAATAATGTATTTATTAGTGTACTAATTTATGTCTTGTTAAATTTTTACTTTTCTTACATGAATATAATGCGACAGGCTATTGCAATTTCAATAGTTTTGTGGGGATATGATTTTATAATAGAGAACAAAAATATAAAATTTGTTTTAACATGTTTATTTGCATCTCTTTTTCATGAAAGCGCATTATTAGCAATCTTGTTATTAATTCCTAATTATTTTAGATTTAATAAAAAAATGTTATTTTGTGTGTTTGTTTTTGTAATAGTAGCATTTTTTTATGGCGAAAAATTTTTTATTTTTTTATCTAATTATTCGCCACGTTTATTAGAATATACAAATAGCAAATATAATGTATCCAATTATTTCGGAGCATTACTAGATGCTTTAGTTTATGTACTAACATATATAATTGGACTTTTGACTATTAAAAAAAATAGTAATCAATTGAGTAACATAAAAGCAATAAAAGAAAAAAATATGATGTTGGGAATACTTGGAATGGCATGTATATTTCAATCTTTAGTAATAAAAGTTAGTATATTTAATAGATTTTCACCATATTTTACAATATTTATAATATTATGGATTCCACATACAATTGAAAAAATAACAAACAAAAAAAGAAAAACATTATATTATTTAACATTATTATTTATCTTCTTTTTATATTGGTTAATAATTATGTTGTTTAGGCCGCAATGGTATGGTGTTGTTCCCTATAGTTTGTTTATTTGAGGAGGAAATATGAACATATATTTAATTGACGAAGGAATTGACAGAATAGGCGGTGTAGAAAGAATTGTTTCAATACTTGCCAATGATTTTGCAAATGAAAATAAAGTAAAAGTTATTAGCGAATTTAAAAATCGAAAGAAACCGTTTTATGAATACAACTCTAAAATTGAAATAGAATATTTAATAAAAAATGTAGATACAAAATTAAATAAAATATCTAAAAAAAATATAATATTTTATTTTATTAAATTAATAGAAAAATGCACAAAAAAATTTGTACTACCATTTAAAATTTTAAAAACTATTAAAACTATTAAAAATGATGATGTAATGATATTTGCAAGGGTTTCTGTTGCTTTGGATTTTATCTCTATTTTAAATTATAAAAAAATACATCCAATAATTGTAGTAAGAGATGCAGCAATTATAGAGTGTTTAAATAAAAAACAAAAAACAAAATTAAAAAAATTTTTTCCTAAATACGTAAATTACTTTATAGTTTCATCTGAAGAAAGCAAGAAAAAGTATCAAAAAGTATTAGGAAATAAAATAATTATAGAAAAAATATATAATCCATTAGGAATTAATCCTATAAAAAAATATAATTATAATGCAAAAAAAATTATAAGTATAGGTAGATTACATCCACAAAAAGGATTCGATACTCTTATAAGAGCTTTTAATTATGTTGCAAAAAAACATTCAGATTGGATACTTGAAATATATGGAAATGGTAGAGAAGAATTTAAATTAAAAAAATTAATAAAAGAAAACAGATTAGAAAATAAAGTAAAAATTATAAATAGTACTAAGGATGTAGTAAAAGTATTAAATAATTCTTCAATTTTCGTAATGGCTTCTCGTTATGAAGGATATGCTAATGCTTTAGTAGAGGCAGTATCATGTGGTGTTCCAAGTGTTACTTTCAATTGGTTATCAGGTGCAGAAGAAATAATTTCACATCAACAAAACGGATTAATAGTAAAATTATATGATAGGAATACATATTTTAGAGGGGATTCTAATAAACGTGATGAGAAAAATTTGGCTGATTCAATAAACTATTTAATAGAGAATCCTCAAAAATGTAATCATTTTAGTAATGAATCAATAAACGTTTACAAATCAAGAGAAATAAATAATATATTGGAAAAATGGAAAAAAATAATAAATGAAGTAAAGGAGAATTTAACAAATGAATAAATTATCTAAATTTATTAAATCACCTCTATTATTATTTGTTTTTTTATCAAATAGAGGAATAAATCTTTTAAATGATAAAACATATTTAAAAATAAGATATTATGCGACGTTTAAAAAATTTCTAAATTTAAAAAATCCACAAACATTTAATGAAAAATTACAATGGCTAAAATTAAACGATAGAAAAGACATATACACAAAAATGGTTGATAAATATGAAGCAAAATCTTATGTTTCAAAAATAATAGGGAATAAATATATAATACCTACTTTAGGAATATATAATAATTTTGATGAAATAGATTTTAATAAATTACCAAATCAATTTGTTATTAAATGTACACATGATAGCGGGGGATTGGTAATTGTTACGGATAAAAGCAAATTAGATATAGAAAAAGCAAAGAAAAAATTAAACAAATCTTTAAAAAGAAATTATTATTATCCGGGCAGAGAGTGGCCATATAAAAATGTTAAACCAAGAATAATAATAGAAAAATATATGAAGGATAACAAAAATAATAGTATGAGAGACTATAAATTTTTTTGCTTTAATGGAAACCCATATTGTATTCTTGTTTGTAGTGATAGAGATATAGACCTAAAGGAAACTTTTTATGATTTAGAGTGGAAAGTTATGCGATTAAAAAGGCCAAATCATAAACTAGATAATAGCATTGAAAAACCCCATAATTTTGAGAAGATGATAGAGTTTTCAAAAAAGTTATCATCAAAAATTTCTTTTTTAAGAGTTGACTTTTATGAAATTAATGGAAATTTATATTTCGGAGAATTAACTTTTTATCCAGCAAGTGGTTTTGGAAAGTTTGAACCAGAAGAATGGGATTTAAAGTTAGGAAATCTTATTGACTTAAGTTTGGTGAGTAAAAATGAGAAGTAAAAAAGCATTTTTAAACATTAGTAGTAATTTTATGTTACAAATTATTACTATTTTATATGGATTTATCGTTCCTAAAATAATTATTACAAATTTTGGATCTGATATTAATGGATTAATTTCATCTATTACTCAATTTCTGGCTTATATATCATTGCTTGAATCCGGATTTGGACCAGTAGTTAAGGCAACCTTATATAAACCATTGTCAAAGAAAGATAATAAAGAAATCGCAAATATATTAAAGACGTCAGAAAAATTTTTTAGAAACATTGCCAAAGTATTTATCATATATATAATAGCATTATGTTTTATTTATCCATTAATTATAAATAATAATTTTGATAAGGTATTTACTATTTCACTTATATTGATTATATCAATAAGTACATTTGCAGAATATTTTTTTGGTATGACTTATAGACTTTTTTTACAAGCAGACCAAAAAAATTATATTATTTCATTTATTCAAATAATTACATATGTTATAAGTGTTGTAATTGTGATATTATTAGCTTATTTTAAAGCAAATATTCAAGTAATAAAATTAGCAAGTGGTCTTATTTTTGTGCTTAGACCCATTATGCAAAATTGGTATGTAAAGAGAAAATATAATATTTGTTTTAATGAAGCAAGAAGTGATTATAAATTAAAACAAAAATGGGATGGTTTAGCTCAACACATTGCAGCAGTTATACATGGAAATACTGATATTACAATTCTTTCAATTATGTGTAATCTTACAGAAGTTTCAGTGTATTCGGTTTACAATTTAGTTGTAAAAGGAATAAAACAATTTGCACAAATCTTTTCAACAGGAATAGATGCATCGTTTGGAGATATGATTGCCAAGAATGAAAAAGAAAATTTATGTAAAAAATTTAATACATATGAAGTATTGTATTTTACAATAATTACAATTTTATTTACATGTACAATGATTTTAATTGTTCCATTTGTTAGTGTATATACAAAAAATATAACTGATGCAAATTATATTAGGCATTTATTTGGATATCTGATTGTTATAAGTGAATATGTTTGGGCAATTAGACTTCCATATAGTTCATTAATTTTATCTGCAGGACATTTTAAAGAAACTAGAATAGGTGCATGGGTTGAATGTCTAACCAACATAATATTATCTATAATTCTTGTATTTAATTATGGAATAATTGGAGTAACCATAGGAACAATAGTTGCCATGACAATTAGAACCTCGGAATTTATATATCATGCAAATAAACATATTCTCAATAGAAATATTAATATCAGTATTAAAAAAATTGCGTTAATTTTAATTGAAACAATTATCATAGTATTTATTTCAAATTATTTACCTTATTTGGATAATACAAATTACATAAATTGGATATTAAATGCAGTAATGACTATTATATTAGCAAGTGCTATATGCATTCCAATTAATTTCATTTTATATAAAAACGAATTTAAAGAATTGATAAATACTTTTAAAAAAATAATAAAGAGGAAAAAATATGAATAGAATAAAATTAAACAATAAAACAATTTTAATAACAGGATCATCTGGTTTTATAGGAAGCTTTTTATGCAAAAGATTACTTAATGATTACAATGACATAAAAATTATAGGCTTAGATAACATGAATAGTTATTATGATGTTTCATTAAAAGAATATAGATTAAATGAATTATCTAAATATGATAATTATGTATTCATCAAAGGAAATTTAGCAGATAAAGAATTAATAAATAAAATATTTAATGAATATAAACCTGAAATAGTAGTTAATTTAGCAGCTCAAGCAGGTGTTAGATATTCTATAACTAATCCCGATACTTATATTGAATCAAACATAATTGGATTTTACAATATACTTGAAGCATGTAGAAATCATCCTGTTGAACATCTTGTTTATGCATCTTCTAGTTCTGTTTATGGTGGAAATACAAAAGTTCCATTTAGTACAGATGATAAAGTAGATAATCCAGTTAGTTTATATGCTGCCACTAAAAAAAGTAATGAACTATTAGCACATTGTTATAGTAAATTATATAACATACCAAGTACCGGTTTAAGATTCTTTACGGTTTATGGTCCGGCTGGAAGACCAGATATGGCATACTTTGGTTTTACAAATAAATTAATTAAGGGAGAAAAAATTCAAATATTTAATTATGGAAATTGTAAAAGAGATTTTACATATGTAGATGATATTGTTGAGGGAATTATAAGAGTAATGCAAGGAGCTCCTGAAAAGAAAAATGGAGAAGATGGTTTACCAATTCCGCCATATGCAGTATATAACATTGGTAATTCAAATCCTGAAAATTTATTAAACTTTGTTGAAATATTACAAGAGGAATTAATTAGAGCCGGAGTATTACCTAAAGATTATGACTTTGAATCTCATAAAGAATTAGTACCAATGCAACCTGGTGATGTTCCAGTAACATATGCCGATACAACTCAACTTGAAAAAGACTATGGTTTTAAACCAAGCACTGATTTAAGAACTGGTCTTAGAAAATTTGCAGAATGGTATAAAGAATTTTATATTGATAAGGAGAAATAAATGAAAATTGCTGTAGCAGGAACTGGTTATGTAGGATTATCTCTAGCTACATTACTAAGTGTTAAAAATGAGGTAGTAGCACTAGATGTTATACCTGAAAAAGTAGAGAAAATAAATAATAGAATTAGTCCAATTCAAGATGAATATATTGAAAAATATTTTAAAGAAAAAAATCTTAATTTAAAAGCAACTTTAGATTATAAAGAAGCATTTACTGGTGCAAAATTTATAATTATAAGTACTCCAACTAATTATGATTCAGAACAAAATTATTTTGATACATCATCTGTAGAAGATATTATAAAAAAAGTAATATCTATGAATATTGATACAACAATGGTAGTTAAATCTACAATTCCCGTTGGTTTTATCGAAAGTATTAAAAAGAAATATAACATAGATAATATTATGTTTAGCCCTGAATTTCTAAGAGAAGGTAAAGCTCTTTATGATAATTTATATCCATCAAGAATTATTGTTGGAGAAAAAAGTAAAAGGGCAGAAAAATTTGCTAATTTATTAAAAGAATCTTGTTTGAAAGAAGATGTTGTAATTAAATATATGAATAGTACTGAAGCAGAAGCAGTTAAGTTATTTGCCAATACGTACTTAGCTTTAAGAGTAGCATATTTTAATGAATTAGATACTTATGCTGAATTAAAAGGACTAAATACTAAAGACATTATTGATGGTGTATGTTTAGATCCAAGAATAGGTAATCATTATAATAATCCATCATTTGGTTTTGGTGGATATTGTTTACCAAAAGATACTAAACAATTAAAAGCTAATTATAAAGATGTACCTGAAAATATTATAAGTGCTATAGTAGAATCTAATAGAACTAGAAAAGATCATATTGCTAATATGATAATTAAAAGAAATCCTAAAGTAGTCGGTATATATAGATTAACAATGAAATCTGGTTCTGATAATTTTAGAGCAAGTGCTATTCAGGGTGTAATGAAAAGAATAAAAGGTAAAGGAATCGAAGTCATTGTTTATGAACCTACATTAAAAGAAGATAATTTCTTTAATAGTAAAGTAGTAAATGATCTAAATGAATTTAAAAAATTATCTGACATTATTATTGTTAATAGAATTGATGATAATATAAAAGATATAGAGAATAAAATATATACAAGAGATATATTTGCAAGAGATTAGGATAGGATATTAATTATTCTATCTTTTTTATTGTAAACTTAACACTTTTAATTTAATAATAACTATCTATATTATAATAATTTGCTATAATATTGTTATTTAAAGGGAAGTAATATAATGAAAAAAATAATAAGTTTTATAGTGTTAATTTTATGGATGATTGTAATATTTTCTTTTTCAAGTGCAGATGCAAATAAATCAACTAGTACAAGCGATAAAGTAATAACTACCATGATTGAAATAAAAGATAAAATAACAAATAATGAAACTTCTAATAATGAAAAAGAAATAATAGTTAAAAATTCATCATTTTATATTAGAAAAATAGCTCATATAACTGAATATTTAATTTTAGGTTTTTTAATGTTTAATTTATTAAAGCAATATAGTGTTACAAATATTTATTATGCAATTGGTTTATCTATTTTATATTCATGTACTGACGAATTTCATCAATTATTTATAAGTGGTAGAAGTGGAAATATTAGAGATGTTTTAATAGATTCTATCGGTATTTTAATAGGAACATATTTATATAAATTATTATTTATTAAAAATAAAGAAAATTAATATTAGCAGCAACTATTTAATGTTACTGTTTTTATATGTAACAAAATAATAACAAATGTACGATTATCAATTGACAAACAAATGTATGATATATATAATATATTTTATAACTTATAAGAAAGAAGGACAAAATGAATTACTACGAAGAAATAAAAAATGAATTCATTAACAATGAGATAAACAAAAAAGTAAAAAATTATCTAATAAATCGTAAGGATTTAGAAACAAGATATAATGTTGGAAAGTTATTAAGTGAAGCTGGTAAAAAATATGGCGAAGGTATAATAAATGAGTATTCTAAAAAGTTAACACTCGAACTTGGAAAAGGTTATAATGTAACAAATTTAAAAAGATACAGGCAATTTTATATGTTGATTCAAAAAGGTGCTCCAATGGCGCACCAATTGAGTTGGAGTCAATATGTTGAATTATTGTCTATAAAAGATATGCCTAAGGTTGTGTTCTATATTAATTTATGTATCAAACAAAATTTAACAAAAAGACAATTACGTGAACGAATTAAATCCAAAGAATATGAAAGATTAAGTGAAAGTGCAAAATCAAAATTTGTTGGAAATGAACAACCTCTATTACCTGACTTAGTAAAGAATCCAATATTAATTAAAAACACAAATAAATATACTGAAATATCCGAGAAAGTTTTACAACAATTTATATTAGAAGATATTATAAATTTTATGCAAGAACTAGGATCAGGCTTTAGCTTTGTTAGCAATGAATATCCTATAAAAATAGGAAAAAATTATAATTACATAGATTTATTATTATATAACATAGATTTTAATTGCTATGTTGTTGTAGAACTAAAAGTAACTAAATTAAAAAAAGAACATATCGGACAAATAGAAATTTATATGAATTATATTGATAAGAATTTAAAGAAATCAAATCAAGATAAAACAATTGGAATAATTATATGTAAAAAAGATAATGAATATATAATCGAATATTGCAGTGATAAGAGAATTATATCAAGAGAGTTTGAATTAGTATAGAAATAAGGAAAATAGTTGGAAGAAGTAAGTAAAAATATAATCGCCGTACTTTAATCAGAATGAAGCAATTTTATAAAGCATTTAGCAATGTAAAAAAATTATAGTTAGAAGTTACAAGCTTGCTTAAGGATTTTATCACATTAAATAAAATACATTTTATTATGATCAAATTAAACGATTTTTCCTACAATCGTAGGCTGTTTTTAATTGAAATAAAAACCAACATATTATATAATTAATCTTGAGGAGTAAAAGATTATGGAAGAAATAGATTTAAAAGAATTGCTTAATTATTTTGTAAGTAAAATATTTTTAATGTTATCTATCGTATTTGTAGTTTTAATAATTGGTTTTAGTTATGATGCTTTTATAAAAGTTCCAAAATATAAAAGTTATACAACTGTATTACTAACTACTGAAAACAATACAATTACAAGTAATGATATTATATTAAATAAAAATTTAATTGATACTTATACTGAAATAATTAAAAGTAGAAAAGTAGTTGGAAAGGTTATCGACAATTTAAGTTTGGAATATGATATTGAAACACTTCAAAAAAATATTGCTGTAGCCAACGTTAACGATACTGAAATAATTAAAATAACAGTTGCAGATGAAGATAGTAATTTAGCTAAAAATATTGCTAATGAAACAGCAAAAGTATTTAATGCTGAAGTAATTAAATTATATAATATTCAAAATATTGGAATTATCGATTATGCAGAAGCTAGTCAAAAACCTTATAATATAAATTTAATTAAAAGCATAGCTATTTATTTAATGATTGGAATTATTCTTAGTTTAGCAGTCGTATTTATTATGTTCTATTTTGATACAACTATTAAGACTGTTGAAGAAGTCGAAAGAAAGTTAAATATTCCAGTTATTGGTGCAATTCCTGTTGGAGGTAGAAAACATGAATGAGTTACTAGTTTATAATAGACCTAAAAGTCATGTTAGTGAAGCAATAAGAACTTTAAGAACAAATCTAGAATTTACATTTGTCGGTAATGAAAAGAATGTTATTCTAATTACAAGTTCAATGCCTGGTGAAGGAAAAAGTTTTGTTTCCGCAAATTTAGCAGCTTCATTTAGTATGATAGATTGTAAAACAATTCTTATTGATGCCGATATGCGTAAAGGAAGACAACATAAAATATTTGATTTAGATAAAGATAAAGGATTATCTTCATTATTATTAGAAGATGTTAAAAAATATAGCAAATATATATGCAAAACTGAAATTAAAAATTTAGATGTCATTCCAAGCGGAATTGTTCCACCAAACCCAAGCGAACTTTTAGGATCAGAAAAAACAAAAGAATTATTAGAATTATTAAAAGAAAAATATGATTTAATTATAATTGATTGTCCACCTATAAACGCCGTAACAGATGCGTTAGTTCTAACAAAATTTGCTGATGAAGTAGTACTAGTTAGTGCTTATAAAATAACACCTATTGATTTATTAGAACAAAGTAAGAAAGCTTTAGAAAATAGTGGTGCTAAAATTGCCGGAGTTATAGTTAACAAACTTGAAAATAAGAAAGACCATTATTACTATGGTAAATATTATAATTAATGAAAGACATACATAATCATTTAATATTTGGAATTGATGATGGTTCAGAATCAATCGAAACAAGTATTAAAATATTAAATGAAATGAGTAATAGAGGAGTTACAGAAATTGTCTTAACTCCTCATTATATTATAGGGACAAATTATAATTGCAATAATAAAAATAAAAAAGAAAAATTAGAAGAATTACAAAAATCAACTAGTATAAAATTATATTTAGGTAACGAAGTTTTTATAGATAATAATATATTAGAAAATATAGACAATAATAATATTAGTACTATTAATAATTCTAAATATTTATTAGTTGAACTTCCATTAAGAGAAAAATTAGATATAGCTTATGATATTTTATTTAATTTAAGAAATAAAGGAATAGTACCAATAATTGCTCATCCAGAAAGATATCACTACATTGATTTAAATACCTTAGTTGAATACATAAATTTAGGATGCTTACTTCAAGGAAATATAACATCACTTTTAGGAAAATATGGTAAAAGTGCTAAAGAAAATTTAGAATTATTAATTAAAAAACAAATGATTTGTATTTTAGGAACAGATACCCATCATGATTGTGCTGATTTAGAAAAAGCATATGAAATTTTAGATAAATTAGTTAATAAAAAACTAAAAGAAGAATTATTATCTAAAAATTTTGATAAAATAATAAATAATGAAGATATAGAAGCATATAAAATATTGGATACAAGTACTTTTTTCAAGAAAGAGAGGATTAAATGAAATATTTAAAATTAGCTATTCTTTTTTTCATATTAACATTTAGTATTACTGCATATGGAGCAACAAAAGAAGATATCATTTCTCTTTCTAATAGTGTCAGTACATGTCCCGGATCTACTGGAGCATTAATTAAAGGATTTAAAAATTCATATACTAGAATGTTAAATGAAAGAGATGTAAGTAGTAGTGATCTAGATATTATCTATAGCAATATTTCCAAAGCTATATCTATAATTAACAGCTATGATGTATGTAGTAGTGACGGTAAAAAAAATATTCCCTCAAATGTTAAGTCAGAATTATATAGCCTATATAATAATTCCAATAGTATTATCCTAAGATCACCCAAGATTACTGATAAAAAAGAAGAAAATAATGAAGTTAAAACAACAACTAAAGTAGATTCAAATTTGGTAATTGATAAAAATAATGAAGAAGTAAAAATATATGATAATGGCGTATTAACTAATGTTATAAAAACAACTCAAAAGTTAAATTATGTCGGAATAAATAAAGTAGTTAAAATTACAATCATCTCATTAACAATCCTTTTAATAACATTTATAACTTTAAGAATATTTAAAATAAATCCATTATTAAATAATAGTTTAATATATTGCACTATATTGTTATTAACTATAACTACTTTATTTAGAGAAAATATTACCTTAGGATTAGACGTAATCTCATTAATGAACGTTAATGAAAAAATCGCAAACCAAGAAACAACTGTAATTGATAAAAAAATAGTTTCATATCCATCATATGGAACAAAATATGGAACAATCTACTTAAATAACGAAAGTGATAACATATATTTTGGAGACAGTATTAATATCTTAAAGCGAGGAGTTGGAACATCAAGTTTATATGACATTCCAGGTGATAAGGACAAAGTCGTATTATCCGGTCATAACACCGGGATATTTAAGAATCTTTCAAATTTAAAAAATGGTAATAAAATTGTAATTGAAACAAATTATGCTAAATTTGAATATACTGTTAAAACATCTAAAATAGTTAATGAAACAAATTTAAATTCACTAGAAAAAGATTATGATTTAATTTTGTACACATGTTATCCCAATAAAGAACTATATGGTAACAAAAGATTAATAATATATGCAAAACTTGATAAAACAAAATGGGTAGGTGAATCATAATGAAAAAAATACTAGTTCATATTAATACCTTTATTATGTTTGTTTTAACTATTATATTTATTCTATTTATTGAATTTCAAATTGAACTAAGACCAAATAATATAATAACAAATCTTGAAAAATTAAATTATTATCAAAAAGCTTATTCAAATGTCTTACAAAATTTAGATGATATAATAGTTAATGACAAACTAAAAGAAGAATTAATCGAGTATTATAGTATCGATATTTTAAAAAAAGATGTTAATTTAATTGTTAGAGGAAATAAAATTAATCATTACGATGAGATTAAAACGATTGTAAGTAAATATAGCAAAGATCAAAAAACAATTGAAAAATATAGTAAAGATGTTAATTCGATAATTGATAATAATATCTTTATGACAAGTGAATATCAAAAACTTAATAAAATATATCTAAATATATATGATTGTTTATTTATTACCATAATTTACATAATTATCATGTTCACATTTATCTTTATAAATTATCTATTAATTAAGAAACTAGAATTTATTAAAGAATTAATATTGTCATCATCTATCTTGCTATGTTTACCAAAAATATTAATCACATTTAGTGGTATTATTAATAATTTTACTTATGGAAATAAATACTTTAGTGAATTAATTACAACATTTATAAGTACATATTTTAATAATCTTTTTATGTTATCAATAGTCGGAATAACAATCGTTTTATGCTTAAATGACTTTGAAAGAAAATATCATAAGTAAATCTTATTGCTATTTAAAAAATTATTATGTAAAATAAATTTATGGAAATCAAAGAGTATAAAAAAATAAAATCAAATGTTTACGAGTTAAAATTTAAAAGTGGAGAAGCAGTAAAGCTATATGATGAAGTAATCTTAAAGTATAACCTACTTATAACCAAAAATATTTCTAATAAAGAATATGAAGAAATAATTAAATATAACAAAAGTTTAGATGCTTATTATTTAAGTTTAAAATATTTAAATAGCAAGCAAAGATGTGAAAAAGAAATAAGAGATTATTTAAAGAAAAAAGATTTTACCCATGATACAATTGATAAAACAATTGATAAACTAAATAAATACAATTATTTAGATCGAGATTTATATGTTAAAAGTTATATTAATGACAAATATAATTTTGGAATATCCGGTCCTCTTAAAATAAAAAGAGAACTCCTTAATTTAGGTTTTACAAATGAAGAAATAGATAAATATTTAAATAAAGATTTTAATGAAAAGATCGATAAAATTATTCAGAAAAAAATCAAAAATAATAATAAATTAAATGAATATAATTTAAAAATTAATATTACAAATTATTTAACAAACTTAGGATATCCCAAAGAAATGTTTGCAGAATATCTTAATGATATTAAAGTAGACAATAAAGTTATCATAAAAAAAGATATTGAAAAATTGATTAAGAAATATCAAAAGAAATATCAAGGAAAAGAATTATATTATTTTATAAAAAGAAAATTATATCAAAAAGGATATAGAGAAGAAGAAATAGGAGATGTATTAATTGAAAACATATTATAATAGACTAAGTAGTGAAGAAAAGAAATCATTAAAAAAGAATATTAAAAATTCTAAATTTAATGATTTATATAAAAAAGTAAATTATTATTTATTTTTAACTTATGGATGTTTCTTTCTAGTAATAGCAGATGTTTATTTTAGATACTATTTTAGCGGTAAGACTATTGATTATATAGTAGATGCCATTATAATAATAGGTTTATTAATATTTTATTATAAACTATTAAAATTAAAAGAAACAACCTTAAATAAATATGCTTTAGACGAAAAGAAAAAAAACAAATAAAAAATTATCTATATTTCAAGATAATTTTTTTATTTAGAACTATTTGATTTAGCACTTAATAAAGAATTAGAAATATAAGTTGAATATAATTTACTCATTTCATCATCTTCAATGTTCATGCCATATTCTTTTCTTAGTTCAACTAAAGCATTTATACTTAATGCAGTATCTTTAGATTTAGCTTCAGATGCTAAAGTCTTAATAATTTCTTCTTTTTTATCTTCTAAAGAAGGTTTTTCTTTTTCATCTGTTTTTAAAATAATATGATATCCATATTTAGTTTTAACAGGTGTAGTAGTATATTTACCTTTTTTAAGAGCAAAAGCAGCTTTTTCAAATTCTTCTAACATATCACCAGTATTGAAATATCCTAAATCTCCACCTTTATCTTTATTAGAAGTATCATCTGAATATTCTTTAGCTAAATCATCAAAAGATTCACCATTTTTAAGTTTCTTAATAATATCTTTAGCTTTTTGAAGAGCTTCTTTATCAGCTTTAGTTTTATCTTCATCACTCATATTATCAGTTACAGCTGGTGTAATTAAAATATGCTTACAAGAAATATCACCATAAACATTTTCATCATAATATTTTTGAATTTGTTTATCAGTAACACTTTTTTTAGCATAATCATTAACAGCTTCAGTACGATAATAATTTAATCTAATAATATCTTTAAATTTATCGATATCAGTAATACCATAATAAGCATAAATTTGTTCTTTTAATGCTTCTTCATCAAATTTACCCTTATCATCTTTAAAATTAGTTTTGATTAAATCATATTGTTCATTAACGTATTTATCAGCATCACTTGATTTGTCTGGATACTTATCTAAAAGAATTTTAGTATCAATCATATCAATTAACTTAGATAAAGCAGTACCTTTAACTTCACTATATAAGTCACCAGCACTAATACCTAAATTAGTATTACTAAATGAAACTAAAGCATCATTCCCATTTGGTAAAGTAGATACCTTTCCACAACCGCTAGTTAAACCTAAAACAGCTAAACAAATTAATAATTTCTTTTTCATTTTCCCTCCTAATGACTATTATAACAACCAATTCTTTAAAATACAAGAACACTACTTAGGTTTTTTGAATACAATAAAATGAGAGATGAAAAGGAGGGAGATTATGAACGGTTGTTGCAACAATAATAACGGTGTAAGTGGTGCAGCATTTATACTTGTATTATTTATTCTATTAGTAATCATAGTTGGTGCTGCAGTAATTTAAAGTAAGGAGGCGTAAAATGCTAGGTAAAAAATGTTGCAAGAATAATAGTGTAAGTGATGCTTTTATCGTTTTAGTTTTATTCATTTTACTTGCCATTATTCTTGGTTCAGTTCTAGTATATTAAAAATATAAGAGGGTAAACCTCTTTTTTTCAATATTAATTTATGTTATACTTATTTATAGAATAAGGGTTGATAAAAATGTTTGGAAAAATTACTGAAATAATTGATAATTACGTATATGTTGAAAATAGTACCCATGAATTAAAAAATAATATTTTAAATATTCATGTCGTATTTCCTGAAGCAAATCATGGAGTAGTAGGAGAAGTACTATCAGTAAACGTAGACGTTATTAAAATATTTTTAGTTGGTGAAATAAGAAACGGTGTATTTTTCCCAGGCGTAATGAGAAAACCATCATTTCAAACAATTCCTAGAATTATTTATAAACAAGAATTAGAACTATTAATAGGCAAACAAGATAGTAATGATAAATCAAATATATATTTAGGTAAATCCGTCACATATGAACAATTTGATGTTAAAATTAATCTTAATGAGTTTTTCTCTAATCATTTTGCCATAGTAGGAAATTCAGGTTCTGGTAAATCATGTGGTGTAGCTAGAATTCTTCAAAATATCTTTCAAGATAATAAAGCCGGAGTTCCTCAAAATGCCCATATTGTTTTATTTGACGTGTATGGTGAATATAATGATGCCTTTAAAAATGCGAATAACATTCCTAATTTAGGATATAAATCATATGATGTAGATGAAAATTATTCCAGTATAAAAATTCCCGCTTATTTTTTAGATATAGATGATTTAGCGTTACTTTTAAATGTTAAGTCAGCAAGTCAGTTACCTATATTAGAAAAAACCTTAAAATTAGTATATATCTTTAATAGTTTAGATGCTAATGTTCAAGAATATAAAACGGAAATTATAGCCGAAAGTTTATTAGATATCTTATCAAGTGGTCGTAACCCAAATCAAATTAGAGACCAAATAATTGCTATTTTAACTAGATATAACACCAAAGACTTAAATTTAGAAACACCAATTGTTCAACCAGGATATACTAGAACATTTAAACAATGTATGAATATAGATGCATCAGGTAAAATGGCTGCATTAGATTTAATAATAACTTATTTACAACAATATAAGCAACTTGATTTAGCCGACATAGAAATAAATAATAATATCAAATATGGTTTACAAGATATTTATTATGCATTAGATTTTGCCCTTATCAGCGAAGGTGTTTTAAAGAGCGAAAAAGTATATGATGAATTTAATGTATTAAAAGTAAGATTACAACAAATATTAAATTCTGATAATCGTAGATTCTTTGATGAAGGAAATGAAAGAATAACCAAAAAAGAATATGTTGAACATTTATTTAATGCCGAAAAACATTATCAAATAATTAATTTTAATTTAAACAACGTTGAAGAAAGATTTATTAAGATAATAACTAAAATAATTACTAGGTTATTATTTAACTATGTAACTAATTTAAGAGATAGAGGATCATTTCCAATTCATGTAATTCTTGAAGAAGCTCATAGATATGTTCAAAATGATACAGATGTTGAAGTATTAGGTTATAACATATTTGAACGTATTGCTAAAGAGGGAAGAAAGTATGGTATCTTATTAGGAGTCATAACTCAAAGACCAAGTGAACTATCAACTACAACCTTATCACAATGTTCTAACTTTATAACCTTTAAAATGTTTCATCCAAGTGATATTAATATTATTAGTAATATTTCCAGTAATGTAAGTGTTGAAACAATCGAAAAAATAAAGAATTTACTTCCTGGAACAGCAATCGTATTTGGAACATCATTCAAAGTACCATTAATAGTTAGATTAGATTTACCTAATCCAATGCCTAAATCAACAAGTGTTGATATTGTAAGTAAGTGGTATTAGGAAGTTTTTGGTAACTTATGTACTTAACTTGCATAAATATATGTAAGTGGTATAATAAGTTCTATGAAAAAAGAAAGAAAAGAAAATTATATTATATTTATATGTTTACTTTTATTAATGTCACTAAGTACGATGTTAATTAAAGATAAACAAAACGAAAAAAATGATGAATTATTAGCTAATATTGAAACTACAAGTGAGACTATTACTACAACAACTGAAACAACAACTAAAAAAATTGTGTGGGATAACCTTACTGAAGAAGAATTAATTATTAAATTAAATAAAAATTTATATAGTACATTATCAAATACAGGATTACATTTTGCAAAATATACAAGTGAAACTGGTTTAGATCCTTATTTAGCAATATCAATTGTTAATTTAGAAACCGGTTGTAAGTGGGGATGTTCTTATCTTGCAAGAACATGTAACAACATTGGTGGTATAAAAGGAAGCCCATCATGTAATGGAAGTTCTTACAGAAGATATGACACATTAGAAGAGGGAATAAAGTCTTATTTAGATTTAATTTATTACAATTATTATTCTATTGGTTTAGATGACCCTTATAAAATGAATTCTAAATATGCTGAAAGTAGCACATGGGCTGAAAAAGTTAATAATTATTATCAAGAAGTTAAAGAAACAGTTATTGAATAAAAATATTGTCAATTTAGAACAATATTAATAAATAATAATTGTTTTTTTTTTATAAACTTGCTAAACTTATATTAGGTGACAAGGTATGATGTACAAATGCAATATTTGTGGTTTTAATCACCAGGGTGAAATGCCAGATGGATATCATTGTCCACTGTGCTTATCAGGTTATGATAAATTTACCAAAAGAAGTGAAATTGAAGAAGAATTTAACAGAAAGATACTTGATGATAATAATCAAGGAATCAATCGAATTGGTGAAAAATGCATTAATTGCGGTATGTGTGCAAAGACATGTAATAAAATAACCGAATTACTAGTTGATAGAGATATCAAAAACTTGGACAAAAAAATTAACAAAAACTTGTTGAAAAACATATGTTTTGAATGTGGTAGTTGTATCTTAACCTGCCCTACATCAGCCTTGACACCTAAATATGATTACCAAAAAGTTTTAGAATATATAAAAAATCCTGATTATATCGTGATAGCGTTAACTAGTCCAGCAACTCGTGTTGGTTTAGGTGATGCTTTTTTTAAGAAACCAGGTGAATTTTTAGAAGGTAAAATGGTTTCAGCCTTAAAAACTCTTGGCTTTGATTATGTTTTTGACCTAACATTTGGAGCAGACTTAACTTCAATTGAAGAAGCTCACGAATTTAAAACAAGAATTGAAACAAATAAATTACCAATGTTTACCAGTTGCTGTCCATCATGGGTAAGATATTGTGAGATTTTGCACCCTGAATTAATCAAAAACTTATCTACCTGCAAAAGTCCTATTGGAATGGCAAGTACAGTTATAAAAGAAATATATGTTCCAAATGAATTAAAACATAATAAAAAAACTATAATTGTTGCTGTAACTCCATGTACAAGCAAAAAGCGAGAAATATTAAACACTGATACCGATTTTGTAATAACTACCAGTGAACTTGCTTTAATGATAAGAGAAAATGGAATCATATTTGATAGATTAATTGACCAAAAATTTGACAAAGTAAAAGGATCATTTTCCGGAACAACTTATGGAACCAATGGAGGAGTAACCAAATCAGTTTTAAGATGTTTATATTATGAATTAACTGGTAAAGATCTTAAAGAAGACTATTATAAAATAGAAGAAAAAGAATATTATAAATTAATTAAAATTAAAATAAATGATCGAATAATAAGATGTATTATATTAAGTACAATGTCTAATTTAGAAAAATTACTTAATGATAATATTGAATATGATATGGTTGAAGTCATGTTCTGTGATGGCGGATGTATTTCTGGTGGAGGTCAAGTAGTAATGCCTGTTAAAGACCGAGAATTAATTAAAAAAGCCCGTACAGAAAGTTTAAATGAGCGTCATAAAGAAACCGAAAAATATCCATATAAAAATGATTTAATTGAAGATGTATATAATAGTTATTTAAATGCTCCTGGAAGTAAGGAAGCAAATAAATATTTACATACTAAACATGAAGATTTATCTTCCATATTAAAAGAAGAAATTTAACGTTTCTTCTTTTCTATTTCTTTAAAAACATTTTTAATTTTATTTTTAAGTTCCTTAGTATCTTGATAATAATCATAAGTTTCACTATTATGAAAATCAACTATATCGTTTGCTTCTTTTTGTAAAGCATAAATATAATCAAAATCAATTGGAGTAAGTGTACTTAATTTATTAAGTAGTTTATCAACTTGCTTTTCTTTTAATCCCATATAAGCATAATATTGGAAAATAGGTACTCTAGATTCTCTCATCTCTAAATTATAAACACATTCTAAATGATTATAATTACTAAAAGTAAAAATCATATTATTATATACATCCATTCCAAAATACATCCCATTATATTCAATTAATGTAATTAAATGATTAGGTTTAATCGAATCACTATTTAAAGAGATTAATACAGTTTCTGATTTTAATCCTAATTTTTTAAACACATCATTAGCAAAACTATTCACATTACGACATACACCATGTCCCATTGCTACATTTATACCAAAATAATCATGTAAGTCAAAAGCATTTAATACATTAAATTCTTCCATATACTCACCAGTTATTCCTAATTCAATCAAATTAGTCAATATCAAAGGATATAAAAATAAGATTTCATCTTTATTTAATAACTTTAATAAATCAGCAGTTTTACTTACAAACTCATCATATAAACTAGCTATTTCTAAATATTCACTTTTTTCTTTCTTTTCTTTATCTTTATGATATAAATATGCTAGCTCCATTTGCTTTATTAAATCTTCATTCTTATCTTTACCATAAAAATATTTATCATCTAAATAAGTATTAACAAATTCATCACTCATATTCTTCACCTATCAAAATAATAACATAATAAATTAATATAATTCAACTGTCAACCAAAAGTAGTTGACACTTATAAAAAATCATGATAATATATACTTAATTAAGGAAAAGGAGGCATAATAATGGCTGTTAAATTAAGATTAAAAAGAATGGGAGCTAAACAAAGACCATTCTACCGTATTGTTGCTGCTGACTCAAGAAGTCCAAGAGATGGTAAATTTATCGAAGTAGTAGGAACATATCAACCGATTTACAAAGAAAATACTTTTAATGTTGATGAAGAAAAAGCACTTAAGTGGTTAAACAATGGTGCTGAACCAACTGATACTGTTAAAAATATTTTAGTAAAATCTGGTGTATGGGCTAAATACAAAAGTGAGAAGTAATTATGCACGAAGATTTAATTAAATTTACAAGTGATTTAGTGAAGAACTTAGTTAAAGAACCAGACATGGTTAGTGTTCAAGAATTCTTAGGTGATGATGAATCTATCATGTTAGAAATAATAGTTCATGAAAGCGATATGGGAGCAATAATTGGAAAAGGTGGTAAAATGGCAACTTCAATTAGAACTCTAATTAGTGCTTATGGCTATATTCATTCATTAAATAGAATAAAAATAAATATCGATTCATTTTAATCGATATTTATTTTTTTCTTTCTACTTAAAATTATAATTGAACTAACAAGAACACTAATTCCTGAAATTATTAATCCTTCTTTTAAACCGGGAGTAGAGTACTTAAATTCAATTAAATGTTCACCATTTTCTAATTCAAGCCCAATAACAGCATCATTAATTTTAACATAATCAGTTAAATTACCATCAACATAAACCTTCCATCCATTATCAGCAGCAATTGAAGTATATAATAAATTATTTTCATCATTAACATTAACTTTAGCAGTAAAATGATGATCATCATAATAATTATCAATAATCATTTTATTTTTATTAATATTTTTAACAAATTCTTTATAAACATTATAATTAACAGAATATACATGAACTTTATAATCAAAACATTTATCATTTAAAGTAACTTTTATCTTAATCTCATCATTCTTATGAACTAATAAGAATCCTTTATTATCAATATTAACACTTTCATTATTTAAATAAATTTCATATTCATTTTTTCCAAAATTATCATTATTAATAAATATAAACTCATCTTTTTTAGCAACATAATTATAAATCATATAATTGCTATCCGCATTATATATACAAAAGTTAGTAGTCTTGTTACAAAAAATAGTTTGTTCAGTAGCAGTTATCTCTTCAATAATATTTTCGCTATTTCTATTAATAGTTTTAATCATCTTATTAAAATTATTAACAAAATCATCCTCATTATAGCTTACATCCACCAAATCTTTATTAGTTAAAAATCCTAAATTAGTAGCATCCTTATTAAGATATAATTTATCATCAATCTTTTCATAATACGATACATTATCACTAACAACATATTTAACACCCAATAAACTATTAACTACCGGATTATTATAAAAATATTTTGCACTACATCCATCACTTACAGTTATCCCTAAAACATTATTAACATAATCAAAAACCTTACTATTTCTAACTGATGAAAAATAACTTAATTCATTATATCCTAAAAGAAGTCCATTATTTAATATAGTCTTATCATAAAAACCAACCCTATAAAAATCACCATCATTAATTTTATTTAAAACTTCACTAGAAGTATTATATTTATTTATATAATCAGAATAAGTATTCTCATTCCCATTATTTTTAAAAGTTAAAAAAGCATTAAAAGTAAGTTCAATAATTACAACATATACAATATACTTTTTAAAATCCTTGTTATTAAGCATAAACACATAATAGAAAATAAATACGATGGATATTCCCAAATATATTAATTTAGCAACTAAATTTTCTCTATTATCACCGCTTAAATTACCACTTGTAACAAATCCAACTAAAATTAAAGCCATAAATAAAGTATAAAATATTATATTAAACTTAAGATTCTTTTTATCATATCTAATAAAATTTCTAAAACCTAAATAAATTAAAAAGAATGAAAATATAAAAGAATATCTAACTGGATAAAATATCGGCATTGACATCATATGCCAAAAATAATCAATTAAATTAAAGCTTACAGATAACAAAAAGAATAAAAATACCCCTAAAGAAGCTAATCTTTCCTTTAACTTAATTCTTGAATTAAAGAAATATAACATCGCATTAATATAGACAAATAAACTTACATAAACATTTGGAGTACCATATTCTAAATCACCATTAGAAAAAGAAGCAAAAGTAAGTTTATAAAGAGTACTTATTCCATCTAAATCAAATTTAAAATAATCCTTAGCAAACTGACTAATTAATTCAACCTTACCATTTAATAATTCAAGAACAACAGGTATTAAAGCAAACGCACATAATAAACCACTAAGAACTGAATAAAGAATAAACTTAATAACTTTAACCTTATCAAAACCATTAATAATACACTTATATATAAAGTAGATAACACTAAAGATACATATCATATAACCAATATAAAAATTAAATATAATTGAAAGAGCTAAACAAATAACATAGAAATAATATCTATTTTCATGAAATATTTTCTCAATTCCCATCATAACTAATGGAAACATAATAACGCTATCAAACCACATATAATTAAAATAATATAAAAGATTATAAGTAGATAAAGCATAACAAATACTAAATACATAATTTACTTTTCTTTTTCTTACATAATTTAAATAAATAAACATAGTTAAACTACAAAGGATAATTTTAAATAATACTATAAAATTATAAAAAGTAATCACATTAGTAAACAATAGCCCCAATAAGTTAGTTATATTAAAAGTATAGTAAACCATTGATGCGAAAGCATTAAATCCTAGTAATCCTTTAAAAGAATAAAATAAACTTTCTTTTTCCTTAATGGTGTTTAAAAAATTACTAAGTAATCCTGGATATTGTGTATAACCATCTCCAACAGCTACAATTTTATCTCCAAAAGGATATATATGATTAAAAACATAAATTATAATCATACTAACTAAAGGAATAAATATAGCTAATAATAAACTTTTATTCTTTTTAATAAATTCTTTCATCTTACCACCATTATAATATTACCATATTATTAAATATTGACAAATATCTTACACTAAAAATTTGTTTTTTTTTAAGTAGTTTGTTATACTCTATTTGTTAAGGATGTGAATATGATGGCTCATAAATACGATGAACATTCAATTAAAATATTAGAAGGACTAGAAGCAGTTAGAAAAAGACCAGGTATGTATATAGGATCTACTGATAAAAGAGGCCTTCATCATTTAGTATGGGAAATAGTAGATAACTCAATTGATGAAATAATAAATGGTTATGGTAACAAAATAAGTATTAAGATCAATAAAGATAATTCTATAACTATTGCTGATAATGGTAGAGGTGTCCCAACTGGTATGCATTCAAGTGGAAAATCAACACCTGAAGTTATTTATACTATTTTACATGCTGGGGGTAAATTTGAAACTGATGGATATAAAGTATCTGGTGGTTTACATGGTGTAGGTGCATCTGTTGTTAATGCTTTATCTGACTATATGGAAGTAACTATTTTAAGAGATGGTGAAATAAATCAAATTAAATTTAAAAATGGTGGCGAAGTAGCAAGTCCCTTAAAAAAGATTGGTACAACCAGAGCAACTGGAACAATCGTAACATTTAAGCCAATGGAAAGTATCTTTAAAAATTTAACATTTAGTTATACAACTATTTGTGAAAGAATGCAAGAAAGTGCCTTCTTACTTAAAGAACTAACTATTGATATAGAAGATATTCCTGATGATAAGAGAGTAACATACCATTATGATAATGGTTTAATCTCATTTGTAGACTATATTAATGAAGATAAAGAAGTATTACATAAAGTTATTCCTATTCATGGTGTTAAAAACACTATTGAAGTAGATATCGCTATGCAATATACTGATTCTTATAATGAAAATATTATCTCATTTGTTAATAATGTTAAAACAAGTGATGGTGGAACTCATGAAGTAGGTTTTAAAACTGGTATTACCAAAGCCTTTAATGATTATGCTAAGTCAAATGGTATTTTAAAAGCTAAATCAGCTAACTTTGAAGGAAGCGATGTTAGAGAAGGATTAACTGCCGTTATTAATTTAAAAATACCAGAAAATCTTCTTCAATTTGAAGGACAAACTAAAGGAAAACTAGGAACTCCAGAAGCAAGACCAGTTGTAGAATCAATTGTTTATGAAAGTATTAAATATTATTTAGAAGAGAACAAAGAAAATGCTTTAAAAATAATTGAAAAAATGAGTAAAAGTAAAGTTGCTAGAGAAGCAGCACGTAAAGCAAGAGAAGAAGCAAGAAATGGTAAAACTAAAAAGAGTGAAGCTCAAAGATTATCCGGTAAACTTACTCCAGCTCAAACAAGAAATCCTAAAAAAAATGAATTATTTATTGTCGAAGGAAATTCAGCCGGAGGTACTGCTAAAAAAAGTAGAGATCGTAAATTCCAAGCAATTTTACCTTTAAGAGGAAAAATACTTAATACCGAAAAAACAAGTGGTCCAGAAATATTTAAAAATGAAGAAATAAGTACCATGATAAACTGTATTGGTGCTGGTTACGGACAAGATTTTGACGTTAAAGATATTAATTATGATAAAGTAATTATAATGACCGATGCCGATGATGATGGTGCTCATATCCAATGTTTACTTTTAACATTCTTTTATAGATTTATGAAACCACTTATTGAAGAAGGACATTTATATATTGCAATGCCACCTCTTTATAAAGTAGATTATGGTAAAAATCATATCTATTGTTGGACAAATGAAGAATTAAAAGAAGCAACTAAAGGAAAACAAAACTATAAAGTTCAAAGATATAAAGGTTTAGGTGAAATGAATCCCGAACCACTTTGGACAACTACAATGGATCCCGAAAATAGAAACTTAATTAAAGTTAATATAACTGATGCCTTACTTGCTGAAAAAAGAGTATCAGTTCTAATGGGAGATGTTGTTGAGCCAAGGAAAGATTGGATTAATGAAAACGTTGAATTTTCTCTTGAAGATGACTACATAATCGAAACCAAAAGAAACTAATTAAAAATGAAAAAATATTTAATTATATAATTTTAATAAGTTCAATACTAATATTTATAAAATCAATCCCAACATTATATGATTTAATTAATTTTGCTATAAAATATTATCCAAGATAACATATAAAACTATTTTAAATAGTTTTTTTCTTTTGAAAATTATGATAATATACAAATGGAGTTGATTTAAATGAACTTAGTATTAAAAATAAATGAAATAATTAAAGAACTTGGCTATGATGAAACACCAGAAGTTTCAGTTAGTAATAGACCTGACATAAGTGATTATCAATATAATGGAGCGTTTAAACTTGCTAAAATAATGCATAAAAGTCCAATGGTTATAGCAGATGAAATAGTTAGTAAATTAAAAGATAATGATATGTTTAAAGAAGTATCCAATGTTAATGGATTTATAAATATAACTTTATCAGACAAATGCCTAATAGATTATCTTAATGAAATAGTTAATAATTTTGATATAAATACTTTTAAAATAAATACTGATGAAACTATTTTTTTAGATTATGGTGGAGCAAATGTTGCTAAAGCTCTTCATGCTGGACACTTAAGAAGTCCTAATATTGGAGAAGCTCTAAAAAGATTATGCGAAGCAGTTGGTTATAAAACAATAAGTGATGTTCATTATGGTGACTGGGGTAGACCTATGGGATTAATAATCTGTGAAATTAAACATAGATACCCTAATTTAGATTTCTTTAATCCTAATTTAGATAGTTATCCAAAAGAATCACCAGTTACTTTAGAAGACTTATATGATATTTATCCATTAGCAAGCGCTAAGGCTAAAGAAGATGAAGAATATTTAAATGAAGCTAGAGAACTTACTGTTAAACTTCAAAAGAAAGAAAAAGGAATCTATGATTTATATAAAGCCTTTACTAAATTATCAATTTTAGATATTGAAGACATTTATAAAAAACTTAATTGTACTTTTGATTTATACGAAGGTGAAAGAGATGCAGATGATTATATTGAAGATGTTTTAACAGTTACTAAACCTTTTACAACCATTTCTAATGGCGCAACAATTATTGATGTTAAAGAAGAAACTGATAAAAAAGAAATACCACCTGTTATGTTATTAAAAAGTGATGGTGGAGTACTTTATGATACAACTGAACTTGCAACTCTTTATTCAAGAATTAAAAGATTTAAGGCATCAAAATATTTTTATTTAACTGATGTAAGACAAGAACTACATTTTGTTGAAGCCTTTAGAGCTGCTTATAAAACTGGAATCGTGCCTAAAGATATAAGCCTAGAATGGTTTGGTTTTGGAACACTTAATGGTCCAGATGGAAAACCATTTAAAACTAGAGATGGTGGCATCATGTCTTTAAGAGAATTAATCAGTATTGTTAAAACCGAAACAAGAAAAGTAATTAAAGATAATATCAAGGAAGAAGATAAAGATGATTTAGCTGAAGTTTTAGCTATTGCTGCTATTAAATATGCAGATTTACTTCCTAATCGTACTAGTGATTATGTATTTGATCCTATTAAATTTAGTGATATAAATGGTAAAACAGGACCATACATTTTATATAGTACAGTTAGAATGAAAAGTTTATTAAGTAAAAGTAATTTAAAATATAACAAATATTATAAGATAAACACTAAAGAAGAAAGAGATATTATAATTAATATTATTAAATTAAGAAGTGTTATTGAAAAATCATTTAACATGAGAAGTTTAAATGAAATATGTGAATATATTTATAAATTAACTTCATCATTTAATGCTTTTTATTCAAATCATGAAGTATTAACTGAACAAGATGAACTTGTTAAAGAAAGCTATTTAACTTTAATAAATGAAGTATATATAATTAATAAATATTTACTTAATATTTTAGCTATCACTTTACCAGATAAAATTTAAAGGAGTATATATGAAAATAGAATATACATTAATTAAAAAAGATAAAAATTGTAATGCTAGATTAGGTAAAATTAAAACTAATTATGGTGAATATGAAACTCCAATGTTTATGCCAGTTGGTACTCAAGCAACTGTTAAAACATTATCTCCTGAAGAATTAAAAGAAATAGATTGTGGTATAATTCTTGCTAATACCTATCATTTATGGTTAAGACCTGGCGAGACCGTAATAGATCATGCCGGTGGATTACATAAATTTATGAATTGGAATGGACCAATCTTAACTGATTCCGGTGGATTTCAAGTATTTAGTTTAGCTAAAAGAAAAGATATAACTGAAGAAGGAGTTAAGTTTAAAAATCAATACAATGGTGATGCTTTACTTTTAACTCCCGAAAAATCAATTGAAATTCAAAACAAATTAGATAGCGATATTGCTATGAGTTTTGATGAATGCATTGGTTATCCTGCAACCTATGATTATTGTAAACAAAGTGTAGAAAGAACTCTTAGATGGGCTAAAAGAGGAAAAGATGTTTTTAATAATGAAAGACAAAGCTTATTTGGGATAGTACAAGGTGGCGAATATGAAGAATTACGTAAACATTGTGCTGAAGAATTAACCAAAATGGATTTTGATGGCTATTCAATTGGTGGTACAAGTGTAGGTGAGGATAAACCAACAATGTATAAAATGGTTGAAATGAGTACCAAATATTTACCAGAAAATAAAGTTAGATATTTAATGGGTGTTGGTGATCCAATTGACTTAGTTGAAAATGTTATGCGTGGTATTGATATCTTCGATTGTGTTTCTCCAACCAGACTAGCTCGTCATGGCCATGCCTTAACAAAATATGGCAAAATAAATATTAAAAACGCCAAATATAAAGAAGATTTTACACCAATTAGTAGTGAATGTAATTGTTATGCTTGTAAACATTATACTAAGGCTTATATTAAACATTTAATTAATTGTGATGAAACATTTGGAGCTAGACTTTTATCTATTCACAATATTAATTACCTAGTTAATTTAACTAAAGAAATGAGAGAAGCAATAAAAGAAGACCGTATGTTAGAATTCAGAGAACAATTTATTAAGGATTATTATGGCAATAAATAAAAAAGGATTAATAATTATAATTATTTTAATTGGTTTATTTATTATTGGTGCAATTAAAGTTTATCAAAATCATGTTGATAGATTATATTTAGTTCTTAATAATGAAATTAAAGAATCAGCTAAAAAGTGCTTTTTAGAGAAAAACTGTGAAGGTGAAATAACGTTAGGAGATTTAGCAAGTAAAGGTTACGTTGGTGTTTTAGTTGATCCTGTAACAAAAGAAGAAGTTAGCAAAGATAAATGTTTAAAATATGAAAATAATGAAGTAGTGTTTTGCAATTAAGATAATTCTTATTAATTTAGGATTATCTTTTTTTGTAAAGTTTAAGTAAATAAATACGAATAAAAATGATTATTACAACAAATTATGATATATCTATTTTAGAGAGTAAGTGATAATTTTGGATAAAGATACAATAAATTCTTGGATAGACATGATATCTAAAGTTTATGTTAATCTTCATAACAGCCAAAGAGTATTAAATTCATCAAGCTTATCCGACAAAAGAAGAGAAAGAATAATTAAATATTTTAACAGATTAGAAGAAGTACATAATAAAGTATCAGAAACTAAAAGTGAAGCAGGTGAAAAGCTTCTTAAAAATTTTTATTATGACTTATATGTTATAAAACCAGAAAATATTCCTGAATCATATTTT